>ERZ808246.590-NODE-590-length-29501-cov-3.448040_pt1 | contig 29501 bp, 20 predicted proteins | sample MGYA00521083_ERZ808246 | MGnify/ENA primary metagenome ERZ808246 (study PRJEB31516, sample SAMN03275577) | gut metagenome | biome: mammalia-associated habitat; material: feces | host: Papio cynocephalus | place: Kenya | collected 2012-07-07 ...
CTATGAAAAGCTGGGAAATCCGGCGGAGCGCTTCTGCTGCATCTATCCGACGGCCCCGTTTCTGACGCCGGAGCGGCTGAGAGCTGCGATGGAGCTGTTGGACGAACATGAGTCGGTTCTTCCCGTCGTGGGCTTTTCCTACCCGCCGCAGCGCGGCTTTGTTGTCAGGAACGGATGTGTTGCCCGCTGGATGCCGCAGTATGCGACGGCAAGATCGCAGGACCTCGAGAAAATCTACCATGATGCCGGGCAGTTCTACGCGTGCCGGAGCGATGCGTTTTTCCGGGGAAGGACTACGGACGTGGAGGATATGGTGCCGCTTGTTCTGCCGGAGAGCGAGGTGCAGGACATCGATACCATGGAGGACTGGAAAATCGCAGAGGGGAAATACACTCGAACTTGCCTGATGGCAAGTTCTCCTGTTACGAGCAGGCGCTCATAGAGCGCCTTGCTCCGGCATCGGAGAAACCGCCTGCGCGGATTTCTCCTTGCTACACTCGAACTTGCCTGATGGCAAGTTCTATTTAGAAATTATTTAAAGGAGTTCTTGGGATGCAGACCCCTTATTATGAGATTGACGAGCGGAAATTGAATGCGGATATCGCACTTTTGCAGAAAGCGCTGCAGAATGGCTGGGGAGAGCGGTCGGTTGCGGCGTGCTCGGTGAAGACGAATTCGCTTCCCTGGCTTTTAAATCATTTCCGGCAATGCGGCCTCTGGGCGGAGGTGGTCTCTGCGGAGGAGTATGATCTGGCGATACGGATTGGCTTTGAACCTGCAAGGGTGATCTACAACGGGCCGGTCAAGGACCGCAGGGTCTTTGAGAAGGTACTTGCGGATGGGGGGCTCGTCAATCTGGATTCGTCCGAGGAGCCGGAGTGGCTGGAGGAAATGGTAAAGAAAACCGAAGGCACGCCGCAGAGGATCTGCGTCGGTCTTCGTGTGAATGTGAATTTCCGGACGCTTGTGCCGACCGAGGTTCCGGCGGATGAGGAGGGAAGCCGTTTTGGCTACTGTGAGGAGAGTGGGAGCCTTGCGGAGGTGATCCGGCGGCTCCGGAAGCTTCCTGGTGTAGAGATCGCGGGCCTTCATCTTCATTCCTCGACCAAGACCCGGTCGGTGACGGCCTATGCGGCAGTGGCAGCTTTTGCCGTGCGGCTTGCCGAAAAATACCAGCTGACGGATCTTTTCTACATTGATATGGGCGGCGGCTACTACGGCGGCGTTCCGGGAAAGCCGGATTTTCGCGATTATGTGCCCGCCATTGCAGGGGAGCTGAAAAGGCTTTTTGATCCCGCACATGTGGCATTGATTCTGGAACCCGGAGTGTCCATGGTATCCTCCTCGTTTTCGTTTGTGACCTCCGTGCGGGACGTGAAGAGAATCGGAGAGCACGTATATGTGGTGACGGACGGGAGCCGCGTGAATCTGAATCCGCAGGTGACAAGGCGCTGGTATCCGCATCATTTTGTATATAAAGAAGGAGAAAAAGAGCGGAAAATCCTTCCCTCCCAAATGATCTGCGGCGCGACCTGCATGGAATATGACCGATTGTTCGAGGAGGAGAATGCGCCGGAGCTTAAGGCGGGTGATCGTGTGATTTATGACCTGGCAGGCGGCTATACAATCTGTCTGACCCCGCTTTTCATCCATTATTTTCCTGCGGTGCTGGTGCAGAAAGAGGACGGAATGGTCTATACGGCGCGGGAGCCGTGGACGAATGACGAATTCCTTGCGAAGAATCACTGGGAGGAGAGCAAATGACACCGATTGCCATTGACGGCCGAAGGATCGGGCCGGGAGAGAAAACCTACATTGTAGCGGAGATGTCTGCCAATCATCTGCAGGATTACAGCCGGGCGGTGGAGATTGTACATGCCGCGGCAGAGGCAGGGGCGGATGCGCTGAAGCTTCAGACCTATACGGCAGACACAATTACGATCGAGAGCGACAAGCCGTATTTCCGCATCACGGGTGGAACCATCTGGGACGGGCAGACGCTGCATGGCCTGTATGAGGAGGCCTACACGCCGTGGGAGTGGCAGCCGAAGCTCAAGGAAGAGGCGGAGAAGCTCGGCATGGCCTGCTTCTCCTCGCCGTTTGATCCGACCGCGGTGGCGTTCATGGAAGAGATGAACATGCCGGCGTATAAGATTGCCTCGTATGAGATCACGGACATTCCGCTCATCCGCCGGTGCGCGCGGACGGGAAAACCGGTGATTCTTGCGACCGGCGTGGCACATCCGGAGGAAATTGCAGCGGCGGTGCAGGCCTGCCGTGAGGAGGGAAATGAGCAGCTTCTTCTTCTCAAATGCGTGTCAGCGTACCCGACGCCGTATGAGGACGTTAATCTTCGGATGATGCCGGAGCTTGCGAAAACCTACGGGACTCTGGTCGGGCTTTCGGACCACACGATGGGCTCCGCGGTTCCTGTGGCGGCCGTGGCTCTCGGCGGCTGTATGGTGGAGAAGCACCTGACGCTTCGCAGAAGTGACGGCGGCCCGGATGGCGCGTTTTCGATGGAGCCGGAGGAGTTTGCTTCCATGGTGCGGGACATTCGCTGCGTGGAGAAAGCGTTGGGCGATTCCGAATATCATCTGACGAAGCAGCAGGAGGAGGAGCACAGCGGCGTCCGTTCCCTGTTCGTGGTAAAGGACGTGGCAAAGGGCGAGACCTTAACGGCGGAGAACATCCGCTCGATCCGGCCGGGCAACGGCCTGTCCCCTGCACGCTTTGAAGAGATCGAAGGAAAACGGGCAACGCACCGCCTGGAGCGCGGCGAGCCGCTTCGAGAGGACGATTTTGAGTAGAGAAGAGGCTGCAAGCGCAGGGGAATGTCAGAATGTGCAGTGCCGGGAATTTCAGAACGGCGCAGTGCCGGGAGATATCTGAATGTGTGGCGCAGGAGAATTTCCGGAACCGCAAAATGTGAGGAAGAACGCGATGTCAACGGGAAAGAGGATATGGATCCGCGCGGATGCCAACGAGCAGATTGCGTCGGGGCATCTGGCGAGAACGCTGTCGATCGCCTGTGAGCTTAGGACAATGGGTGCAGAGGTCCGCTTCGTCCTTGCGGATGATAAGAGCCGCGAATGGTTCCTTGCGCTGACGAAGAAGGCCGCGGAAGAAAAAAACTGGAGGGTCTGCGTACTGGGAATCCCCTACGGAATGCCGGAGAGGGAGCTGCCGCTTCTTGCTACGCTGGCGAAAGAGGAGCGGCCGGACTGGATTCTGGTGGATTCCTATGCGGTATCCCCGGATTGGTTTTCGAAGCTTCGGAAGGCGCTCTGGGACGATGAGAAGACCTGCAGCAGCCCCTGTCTTGCCTTTATCGACGATGAGAGGGCCTTTGATCCGGATGTCGATCTTGTGATTAACTATGATCCGGATTCCGAGAATCTGGAACGCTTCTATCATGCGGCGTCGGTCCGGCTTCTGGGACCGCAGTATGCACCGCTTCGGGAGCAGTTCGCGGACCGGAGGCTGCTGATACGGCCTGCAGTGCGGAAGATTCTGATCTCCACCGGCGGAACGGATCCCTTTGGAATGACGGAGAAGCTTTTCAGCATTCTGAGCGGCCTTCTTCCGGCTCTGAATTTTGCTTTTCTGGCTCCGGGGCATCCGCGTGTGGAAAAGGTTGCAGATCTTTTGACGGACTGTGACCTTGCCGTTTCGGCGGCGGGGACGACCCTGTATGAGCTCTGCGCCTGCGGCGTTCCGACGCTTGCCTTTTCCATGGCGGACAATCAGGCGCTGTTTGCGCGGCAGATGGCGGAAGAGGGCGCGGTGACGTACCTGGGAGATGTCCGGGATGGGGCCGTGCGGGAAGAGCTTGCCGGGAAGGTGACGGATTGGGTCCTTGCAAGAAGCAGCGGAGACGATCCGGAATCGGAGCTTCGGCTTCGGGAGCAGGAGGCCCTTCGCATGCATGCTTTGACCGACGGGCTTGGCAGCAGGAGAATTGCGAAGGCTCTGCTGGAAACATGACTGGAACAGAACAAACGCTTTCCCCTGCGCATCGAAAGGCGGCAATGCCTGCTACCGGACGGTAGATTCTCCTGCGGAGGCGGTATTCTCCTCCAGCGAGTAGAAGGTGCTGGAATCCCAGTTCCTTCGGAGCACGAACTGTGCGGTGAGCGCGGTGTCGTCATAAACAATGGACCACTGCGTGTTGCTGGTGACATCCTCCGGGGAAGGGAGCTGTGAAGCGGCCTGCAGTGCTTTCCAGGCAGTGCTGCGGGTTTCGGCTCCCTGATTTGCAGCAAAAACGGCTTCCAGCTTGTCCCAGCGCTCTTTCCCGTGACCGTAGATGCCGTTGTGCTGATCAGGCTCCACCTTGCCGCGGTACATTTCATAGAAATTGGTGACGGAACGGACGGGGGTTGCGGTCAGTGTCCGGTCCGGGCTTTCACAGTCATATTCGACAACCCGTCCGTCGCCGCTTGCGTCGGTAATGTAGAAGTGATAGTCACGCCCACTGGAGGCGAACATGTCGTACTGATCGAGAAGATTTACCGCTTCCTGTGTGGTTGCGGCACGGTCCAGCACCAGACGAATGACAAGAGGCGTTGCAATGGCAGGCTTTCCGGTATTCTGGTGCGTGGGCTCGCTGTCAAGCGTCAGGACTGCAATGGAGACCCCCTTTTCATTCATGCCGTCGAGGCAGATGAACGGAGCGGCGAGACAGGAGAGCTTCGTCTTGATGCTTTCATCCGGGACGTTGGCGGAAATATTGTCCAGAGCCGCAAATGCAACGGAACGGTAGCCATTTTTCGGGGTGCAGTACACAAGGAGCGCGGAGGTGTCGAGCTTGAAATCGTAGTTGCGTCCCATCAGAACATGTCCGTCCGTATCCGTAATTGTGAACGCACTGCAGCCGAAATCCGGAGCCTTCATGTGGATAGGAAGGAGTGGCAGCGCTTCGCCGAGAATGGCATTCAGCATCGACTGATTGTCGGTGATGCCGCGGTCAATGACGGCGTCCAGATCATAGTCATATTTCACATCCATTCGGTACAAATTGTACTCGTCATAGTTCGTCAGCCTCTCAAGAGAAGAAACGGTGCGGAATCGCCCGGTATAGATGCTGAGAAAGGCAACCAGAAACATTACTGCAGCGGCGCAGCAGAGAAACAAAATCCACCTGATTATTTTTACCATGAAATTTACCTCCTGTTGTGTGTCACTTCCTCACGGTTATATTGTCTGGAAATAGCAAGCATTTCTTCTGCTGTTTCTGAAAACAGAGTAACATAAAAATACGAATTGGTATATATACCAATTGAAAATAACCATAAAAAGAGGCCTCCGACAGAAAAGCTGTCGAAGACCTCCTGGTGATCCGGAAAGGAAACCGGAATCGGGTGAGCGCTTTGAAAAATATTATCCGCGGACGGACTTTACGATCTCGGCAGCCTCGCGGACCTTTGCCGTGATTTCATCCCACTGGCCGGCCTTGATCATGTCGCCCTTGACCATCCAGGATCCGCCTGCGCAGAAGATCTTGCTGTTCTGCAGATACTCGGTGACGTTGGAAGCGCTGATGCCGCCGGTAGGCATGACCTTGAGCGTGGTGAGTGCTGCGGTAATGGCCTTGATCATCTTAAGGCCGCCGGAGAGCTCTGCCGGGAAGAACTTCACGTGATCAAGGCCGAGGTTCATGGCAGCGATCATCTCGGAAGGAGACTGGGTGCCGGGGCAGACCGGGATGTCCTTCTCAAGGCAATACTTCACGACGACGGGATCGAATCCGGGGGAAACGATGAACTTCGCGCCTGCAGCTGCGGCACGGTCTACCTGGTCGGTGGTCAGGACAGTTCCTGCGCCGACGAGGAGCTCCGGATACTTCTCGGACATGATGCGGATGGACTCCTCAGCGGCGTCGGTGCGGAAGGTGACCTCTGCTGCCGGAAGACCGCCCTCGACGAGGCACTTTCCAAGCGGCTCTGCATCCTTGACATCGTTCAGAACAACGACCGGAATAATTCCGATCTCTTCAAATTTCTTAAATACGGCTTCTGCCTTTGCGGAATTTGCCATGATAAATTCTCCTTTTTATTATTAAAATATGTAACGATACAGCAATTCAGCGCACACCGGAATCTCTGCGGAAATCCCCGGTGCTGTCGTCCGGAGGTGTTGACACTCGGAGAACCGCCTGCACGGATTTCTCCTCGCGGGTCTGGCTGCATGCTGAACAGTTACAGAAATCACAATGCTGCTGCGGACGAAAAATTCGGATTCTGTGCGGAATCAGCGCTTTACACGTGCGCCTGCACCGCCCATCAGACCTTCCACCTCATCGACGGAGGCCATGGAGGTATCGCCCGGGGTGGTCATTGCAAGAGCTCCGTGAGCAGCTCCGTAGTTGACAGCCTTCTCCGGATCCTGCGTGGTCATCAGGCCGTAAACAAGGCCGGATGCGAAGGAATCGCCGCCGCCGACGCGGTCCAGAATCTCGAGTCCGTTGTACTCCTTGGACTGATAGATCTGGCCGTCTGCCCAGCAGATTGCCTTCCAGTCGTTGACGGTTGCGGTCTTGACGGTGCGGAGTGTGGTTGCGATTGCCTTAAAGTTCGGATAAATCTCTGCGGCGTGATCGATCATCTTCTTGTAGCCGTCGATGTTGAGCTTCTTAAGACCTGCGTCCTGTCCCTCAATCTGAAGGCCGAGGCAGGCAGTGAAGTCTTCCTCGTTGCCGATCATGACATCGACATACTTCGCGATCTCCTTGTTGACCTCCTGGCACTTCTGAAGGCCGCCGATTGCGGACCACATGGAAGGGCGGTAGTTCAGATCATAGGAAACAACGGTGCCGTATTTCTTTGCGGTCTTGATGGCCTCGATGACGGTCTCACAGCTCTGCTCGGAGAGAGCGGCGTAGATTCCGCCTGTGTGCAGCCAGCGGACACCGAGCTCGCCGAAGATGTGCTCGAAATTAAGGTCTGCAGGCGTTGCCTGGGAAATGGCAGTGTTGGCGCGGTCGGAGCAGCCGACAGCACCGCGGACGCCGAAGCCGCGCTCCGTGAAGTTGAGGCCGTTGCGGCAGATGCGGCCGATTCCGTCGGTCTTCTTCCAATAGATAAGAGAGGTGTCCACGCCGCCCTGCTCGATGAAATCCTTCATCAGGCGTCCGACCTCGTTGTCTGCAAACGCAGTGATGACAGCGGTATCCATGCCGAAGCACTTGTGCAGGCCGCGGATGACGTTGTATTCTCCGCCGCCTTCCCATGCGCGGAAGCTGCGCGCGGTGCGGATACGGCCTTCTCCGGGATCCAGACGGAGCATCACCTCGCCCAGGGATACGGCGTCATACTTACAGTCCTTGCGGTCTTTCAGATTCAGTTCCATGACAATCTCCTTTCCAGAGTGCAATGGGGCATGCTGCCCCGGTTGATCCGGCTCCTCCCACCCCTCGAACAAGAGGCAGAAAGAAAACCGGCAAAGCATTCCACAATGTGAAACACTGTTTCGCGATATGACATTTGCTGATCACTATTATAGAAAACCGCGGAAGGAAGTCAAGACGGGAAAACCGATAAAATCAGGAAAAGGAGATTGGAAAATCGCCACAATAAAACGGCGGGGCCGGGATGGGACCGGTTCGGACGGCGCAGCCGGATGTGCGTGAAAGCATCGCTTGCCAGAAAGCGGGGACAATGATAAGATGTTTCATATTGCGAAACACGCAGAGAGACTGCCTGTACGGCTGAAGCAAGGGAAATCCCGGGGAATCGCGGCAGAGCGGCCCAAACGAAAGGCATTGTTATGAACGAACAAGAGAACGGAAAAGAGAAGGCAGGCAATCCCATCCAGGTGGCGGACCGCCTGTTCGGAGCACTGGAGTATCTGGTACATAACGGCGAGAGCTCGCTTGCGCAGCTTTCACAGGCTCTTCAGCTGAACAAGAGCACGGTGCACCGGGTTCTTGCTTCTCTTCAATATATGGATTATGTCCGGCAGGATCCGGAGAACGGACAGTATGAGGCCACATTTAAGCTGGTGGATCTGGCAGACCGTCTGATGGAGCAGGTGGATGTGGCGCAGATGGTGCGGCCTCATTTGAAGAAGCTCGCGGAAGAGGTGCACGAGACGGTTCATTTCGTGGAGCGGGACGGGAGCGAGGTGATCTACATTGACAAGGTGGACTCCTACGATCACAGCATCCGGATGACGTCTCACATCGGAAGCCGGATGCCATTCTATCGTTCCGGCGTGGGAAAGGCCATGGCCGCCAACATGAGTGATCCGCAGATCCGGGCTCTGTGGGAGGACTGCACGATCGAGCGGAAGACGGCCTACACCATCACGAATCTGGACGAGTTCATGGAAGAAATCGCCGAGGTCCGGCGGAAGGGGTATGCTCTTGACAACGAGGAGAACGAGACGGGAGTCCGCTGCATCGCGGCGGCACTTTCTCTGGACGGGGGATCCCGGTATGCGTTCTCCATTTCGGTGCCGATCAGCCGCATGGATAACGACAGAATCCGGGAGCTTTCCGGAATCGTCCTTGCTGTGAAGGCGGAGATGGACGCGGAGCTTGCCGGAAAAAGTTGACTATATGTTCTACATGTGATATAACAAACAATGAAATAAGGAATGAGTACAGCGGCGGAAGGATTCGTTCCTTTCCGCCGTTTGTCATATATAGATGCATTGCAGAGGAATGCAGAAGGGAGGTTTCTCCTATGAAAAGAGATTTTTATGAGGTGCTGGGCGTTGACAGGACAGCGGATGACAAGAAGATTAAAGCCGCTTACCGGAAGCTTGCGAAGAAATACCATCCGGACATGAATCCAGGCGATGAGAATGCGAAGAAGAAATTCGAAGAGGTAGGAGAGGCCTATGCGGTTCTTTCCGATCCGAAGAAGAGGAAGATGTACGATCAGTTCGGCATGGCTGCGTTTGATCAGACGGCGGGAGGAGCCGGCGGGGGCGGCAGTCAGGGTGCCGGAGGCGGATTTTCCGGTTTCGGCCGGGGCGGCGGAAGGTTCTACCGCTCGCCGGACGGCAGCACGACCTATTATTCTTCCAGTGACATGGGCGATATGGGAGATCTTTTCAAGGATCTGTTCGGAGGCGGCTTCGGTCAGAGCGGATCGTTCCATTCCTCACGAAGCGGAGCAGGCGGAAGCGGCTTCTCCGGCTTTGGTGGAAGCGGATTCACAGGCAACGGATTCGGCGGTCAGGACTTTGGGGATGCGTTCCGTCAGGCGGGAGCAGGCGGATTTCACCGCACGCAGAGCGCAAATGCCTCGCAGGGTCCGTCTGCGGCAGAGACCGGCGACCGGATCACAACAGTTCATGTGCCGTTCATCACGGCCTGCCTTGGAGGAGAGGCACCGGTCAATACCGGAAGCGGCCGCATCATGGTGAAGATTCCGGCAGGCATCCAGTCCGGCGCGAAGATCAGGATCCGCGGCAAGGGAATGCCTTCGGGAGCCAATCCTTCCGTCAAGGGCGATCTGTATGTTGCCGTCGAGGTTATCGTGCCGAAGAGCCTGAGTCCGGAAGCAGTGGAGAAGCTCAAGGAATTCGAAGCTGCCTGCTACCGCAGCAAGGCCGGCGGAGCGGCATGAACCGGCATGCCGAGTGCCACAAGGCGGCTGTAATTTTTGTAATACAGATAGAAGCCGCCAATGTTGTGCTGTACATCGTCGATCCGCACGCGGAACCCGTCGTGCCGCACCATGAAGGAGCCGAGGATGGAATCCGGACAGCACATGTACATTGCGTATTCCGGGAAAAAGAACCCGTTCAGCATCCGATCCGCCCGCACACGGATGGTGCGAAGGAAATACGGAAGGTCGAACTCCTTCAGATACGGGAGATCCGGATTATCCGAACGGATCCGCTCAAAGGTTTCAAAGGTGACCATCAGAAGTTCAAGAAATGTGTGGTAGGTGGTTTTTCGTTTATAGAGAAAATCAAGATTTACCCGGGCATTCCGGAGAGCGAAGGTGTCATAATCGTCGCGCCGGATGTACCGGGTGATTTCGTTCATGGCGTAAGCAACCCAGTGGTCGCGAAACCTTGTGTAGTCCGCGGCAAGGAAATGATTGACGGCTTTTTCGGCGGCAAGAAGCCATTTTTTCTCGTGAGTGAGGCGGTACAGGCGGCAGAGCGCATAGGCGGCCTCGCCATCGTAGTAGACCGTGCGGTAACGCTCTTTTCGCGAGAAATCCATATTCAGAACGTGGAAAAATTCGCCGCTCTCAGGATCCATGAGGGAGAGAATGCCCTCACCGAGAGCCCGGGCGGTTTCTACATAGCGGAGACTGGCGGCATCCCACTCTGGGTGGATGTTGTCATGGCGCATAGCTTTCGCGTGAGGATCTTCGGAACACAAATCAAGATATTCCGCGATGGCAAGGATCAGAACGCCGCCTCCGCCGAGCTTGATTTCCCTTTTGGACGGCTCGGAAAGGTACGCGGTTTCCGGATCCCGGAAAACGACCGCCCGGGTGAGCAGGTAATCAATGGAGCGGGCGGCCAGGGAGAGCACGTTACTTTTCTTCGTCAGACGGTACTGGACCAGAAGGCTCCAGATGGTGCTCGCGTGCCGCATGCAGTTGTAGCCGGGAATCACGCGGTCGAAGCGGGGATAATAGCCGTAGCAGAATGATCCGTCCGGCTGCACCTGACGCTCCAGAAAGGAGGCCGCCGACGTGACGAGGGCCCGTGCAAAGGAAGCATCCAGAGAAGGAACCTTCCGGCGGCCGCGGCAGAGTCCGTCCGGGATGAGCGGAATCACGCGGGAACATGAAGAAGGCGAAAAGAGCGGAGAATCTTTTTGCATGCGCGGTTCGGACAGGTCGATAAAAAAACCTGCTGTATTGAAAAGAAGGAAGAATCCGGGCAGTGTGGGAAGCTCCGGCCGTCCTGACTTCTTCAGATACCGGTTGAGATCGGGCAGACTGACGCTCCCCGAGGAGTAGTCAAGAACCCGAACCGCATTCAGCTCCTCTTCCAGCAGGGCCGTACTGAAATTCCGGTCGAAGGAAAGCCCGTAGCGGAAGAATTCGTTCCAGCCGGGCTCTCTGATCATGTAAGCGAGCGTCTTTGCATCTGCGGGCGCATATTCCGTGACCACGTCCGCCTTGATCCAGCGCAGGAAGGGTGCGGATGAATGCTGCGCCTTCGGACGGTTCGCAGAGCACTTGTTTTGCTGCCGGAACGGTTCATTCGACTTGTTCCTATCGCTTGGCTGGTTGATCCGGTCCAGAGCAAAACGCTGTGCCTGCGCGAAGGCCTCCTCCAGGGAAGAACCGCGCCCGTGCACAACAGATGCCCGGTGTGCTCCGTCACAAAGTGACAGGAAAACGACAAAACCATTCTCAGGGACGGCTACGGCAGGAGAAGAGCTTCTGCCTGCGGCCTCCAGAAGCTCCTGGCAGATGTTCTGAAAAAAGAAAAAAGTGGAATCAGATTTCATGACACCCTCTGAAAATCTCATGCGATGCGTGAATTCGACAGGCCATACGGCCTTTTGAAGCAGTGTGTCTGTTGCTTCATCATAGCATGGATTTAAGTTTGAATGTGATCGCCGATGCGATCGCATTCAAACACGAATTGGTGCCGCTGAGCGGCCCCAATTTCGATGATCCCATCGGAGAAAGCCCATTCGGGCATTTCTCCTCGAGGTGCCGCAAAAAACGCGGCACAGAAAGGTAAGTTTGAATGTGATCGCCGATGCGATCGCATTCAAACAGCAGCATTGGTGCTGCCGCATTCGGCAAAACCGCCTTCGCGGATTTCGCCTCAGCGGGGTATAAAAATGCGGTTGAAATGTCTGGCTTTCATGGAAATGGTGCTAAGAAATTATACAATAGTGAGAGATTACTCGGAATTTGATAGAATCTATGATTACTTTTTACTATAATATGTGGTGTAAATGCTGAATAATTCCTATATTTGTGCAGAAGGTTTGGGAAATGTGCCAAAATGGGCACACGCCTGCTTATGAACTGCCTTCGAGACATGGATTGTACGATGGGAGGTACGAATATGAGACGTCGTGGAGACAATCAGGAAAACAGAGAGAATACAGGAAAAATGTCCAGGCTTGCAAAGAGTGTAATGGCAGCAGGACTCGCCGTCGGCGGCGCAGCTGCTTTCGGAGATATGAATGTATTTGCCGCGGAGAATGAGGGAGGCAATCCGGAGGTTTCGGTAGATACGCAGGCGCAGAGTGATGTAGAGCAGCACTCTGCGGAAATCGACACGGGAGCAGTAAGCGTCACGTCGACGCAGGAAACGTCCGAGCCGGTGACCAATACTACGGAAAATGGCGGAGCTACGTCAACAACGACTGCAGAGACTACCACTACGACAAAAGATACTTATTATGTTGATCCTTCTACGATAGGGGATTATGACAATGTAAACGAGCAGCCTGGGGAGGACCGGACACATCTGTTTGACCGGGAGACGACTACAACGACAACTACTACGACGACAGAGACCTCTTCCGAAGAAAATGTTGATGTTTCGGATAGAAAGAATGACTCTGTGGAAGACATTGCCAGGGATGTTGCAGGAGATACGAATGGGAATGGCACATATACTGGAAGTGCGAAGACAATTACATCGGAGGATGGGAACACCACTACAGTGACTGAAACGGGATCTGTAACCGATACCGAGTCGACTTTTGATGGAAATACAACGACGACAACCACTACAACCGCCGAAGTTACCAAGACCACGACTACGGAGACAAAGAAAGACTTTACAAATGTTGATGATGCAAAAAAATGGGCTGAAAAAGATGGGTTTTCGTTAACAGAAGATCCAAAACAAAATAAGGGGTCAGAAAAAACTACCACAAAAACAGATTATGAAACGGAAAAAGATGCAATAGAGGGAGCAAAAAGAGAAAATCCAAATGCATCCAACATTAAGGCTGAACTGGGAAAAAATATTAAAAAAGAAGGTGAAGTAAAGAATAAAAACAATGCGGATGAAGCAAGGAATGCTGCACGAGACGAGGCAAATAGAAATGGAATTAAAAATCCTGAGATTAAACCTGAGATAGAAAATAAAAATTCAGTTTCCGGTACAATCTATGGAAAAAACAAAAAAGAAGTAGAAGATGAAATTGAGAAAAAGAAAAAAGAATTGGAGAATGTAAGTAATACAGATATAGTATCAAAGGATACGTTGATTGAGAATGATACCACAAAGAAAAAATATGAATCATATGATGATGCCCAAAAAGCATTGGAAAAGTTAAAAAATGCGGAAGAAGATGATGGGTATGAGTTTAGCGGAAGTGTTGCAGAACCAGATAAAACAAATGTTAACAACGGTGTACAATTTGGAAAAACTGCTGAAGAGGCAAAAAGAAAAGCTCAAGAGGCGATTGAATCTGCAAAACACGGGAATATTGATGAGCCTCAGTTAGCTGGTTCTGATCAACATAAAACCACTGATGCAAGAGAAAACAAAGATCAGGCGCTTGCTGATGCTGAACGAGAGGCTAAAGATAGTGCAAAACAGGGATATGAAATTGTAGAAGGATCCATTGGTGTAGAAGAAGTAGAAGATTCTGCAAAAGGAACATGGTGGGACAAATCACTGGATGATGATATTGAGGGCGTTCACCCGAAGGGAAATTGGGATAATTTAAGAGACTTTAACTATATTACAACCGATGGAGATTTGCTACTTGGTTCACACACACGTGGATCCGTCTACGTAAACGGAAATTTAAAAGGAAAATATGGGAATGTTTCCATAGATAATAGCAGAGATCATCAAGTGGTTCCGGAATCTACGACATCATATGTTAATGGGGAATATAGTAATATTGATTTGACATCTGATAGAAGCGACACAAGAGATCAAGAAGGAATATTTACAAAACATGTAGAAAAAGACGATACAGCACAAGGAGAAAATGTTGTATTAAATTATTGGAGACAATTGGCAGAAAAGTTATCTAAACTGGTGGATAAAGAATGGATTCATGTTATTTCAGATGAGGATCTTCAGATAGAAGGGAAATACAATCCGAACACAGTATCAGGCGGAGATTCTCCTAGAAGAGATTTATCTGACGCGACTGTATATGTTTACCTTGGAACCGGGCGAATAGATTTATTGACGGGAACAGGTGACTGTACAGGATTTAAAGGAATACTTATTGCCCCGAATGCACAAATAGTTCTTCCGTCGACAAATTGGTGTGGAACGATTGTTGGAAGGACCATTGATTCTTCTGCAGAGTCGCATATTTGGAAGACAGATTCTACTACAAAATGGATTGGAAAATATGAGACTAAAAAATATTCTGCAAAGTATAGTACATGGGATGAAGAATATTCGATTTCTGCTTCCAGAAGGGAATATTCTACGAACTATAGCGGGGATCAGGTTACCTGGTCGGCTAAATGGAGCGGAGAAAAGCAAGGCTATCAGACAAACTATTCTGTTGATACTTGGGAAGCAACAAGACAAAAAACGGAATTAAGCGCAAAAAAAATGATTACCACAACAACTGAGACTAAAAAAACCGAAACTGACCGAAAGAGCTTTTATGGTGATCGCAAGGAGGGCGACACCGACACGGACACGGATACAGACACCGATACGGATACAGACACAGACACTGATACCGACACGGATACTGGCACTGATACTGATGCAGATCCGGGTATGGACGAGGGCCAGGTTCTGGGTGTTCACAGAGACCGTCCTTCCGAAACGGCAGTCGGTGACGGCGGACAGGTCCTTGGAGCGAGCCGCGGACGGCATGTGGCAACCGGTGACGAGACCAATCTGATGGCGAATGCCGTGATGGCGGGGGCATCCGGCGGCGGACTGGGTGTGATGGGCCTTGTGAAGAAGCTCCGTAATCGGAGAAACCGCAGAAAGTAAAGTTTGAAAGTGACATTGATACGTCACTTTCAAATAGCAGCATCGGTGCTGGCGCACCGGCTGCCGCATTCGGCAAAACCGCCTCCGCGGATTTTGCCTCAGCGAGGTAAAGAGAAGGATCTGGGAAGCTTCTGGCTGGACATTTCACATTTGAAAGAAAAGAGATTTCGCCAGCTGTCCATTCGGGCGGCTGACGGAATCTTTTTGTGCTTGGATTATATTGGAACTACGCTGCACCCTGCTTGATTTTACAAAAACGAAATAGCATAATATTGATAGAATTTTACTATCAAAGAGACAAGGAGGTGCTCTTATGAACATACGTCCATCGGCAGCAATCCGACAGAATTATAATGAAATCGCTGACCTGTGCCGCAAAACGGAGGAGCCGATCTTCCTTACGAAGAACGGGGAAGGCGATCTGGTGGTGATGGATATTGAAACATACAACCGCTGGGAGAAGATGCTGAAATTACGAGAAGAACTGCTCGCTGTCGAGGAAGACCGGCTGGCAGGAAGAGGTGGATGCACGGTAGACGAGCTGGATGCATATCTGGATCAGGTGATTGCCGGGGAGTAGCATATGGCAGACAGAGACTATCGGGTCATTGTTTCAGAGCGCGCAAGACAGATGCTGGGTGCGCATATCCGTTTCGTGGCAAAGGTGAGCCGGGATGCTGCCATCTTCCAGAAGAAGGAGCTGATCACAGCCATCCGCTCTTTGAGCCGGATGCCGCAGCGATATCCCTTTCTGGAGGGCGACTTTATTCCACCTAATCAGTACCACAAGATGTTCGTGAAGAAGCAGTATCTGGTTCTGTATCAGATCCGGGACGATGTGGTCTATGTGGACTATGTTCTGGATTGCCGCAAGGACTACACCTGGCTTGTGCATTAGATAACAGAGAATGGATCGCACAGGGCAACCGGAGTGTCAAGGGGACAGGGCCTGTGCGGGAATCAGGGGAATGAGACAAGAGCAAATGTTTCTGCAGGAAGGGAAAAGCGGCAGGAGGGCCGGGAGCGCCAATGCGAAATCACAGAATTCTGTTGGGAAGAATGGAATATTCGGTGTTGATCGTATTGGTGTACCTTCTGGGGCGCAGCATTCCGATTCCGTGGGTGGTTTATCAGGAGGCAGAGAGTGCGGGGAGCGGCATTCAGGCGCTGATCGGGAGCTTCCTCGGCAGCAGCCTCAGTACGACCTCCTTGTTTTCTTTGGGACTTGCGCCGTGGGTGACGGCCATGGTGATGGTCAGTGTCTTTCAGAAAACTTTGGAGGATAAGACACAGAAGAAATCTCCGGGACGTGCGAACCGGGCGACGCTTTTCCTCGCAACAATTCTGGCATTCGTGCAGGCCTTGGTCAGTGCGGTGAAGATGCAGTACCAGCCGTGGGGAAATCTTCGGACAACGGATCTATGGCTTCTTACCGCAGCGATTCTGGTCGGCGGCTCATTTCTCATCCGGTGGCTGGTGGGACGCAATACCACGTGGGGCATTGGCGGACAAACCTTGATCATTCTGGTGAATATTTTGGGAAATCTTCGCCAGGTCGTGATGGAATATATCCGGTCCGCGGCGGGAGCGGGCGGCTGGAAATTTGTGTGTTTCCTTTTCCTGGGTGGGGCGGCAGTTCTTGTGATTTTCACAGTCATGCTGTTTCTGGAGGGTGGCGAGTTTCGCAGCACGGTGCGGCGCATCGGAATCAATAATCTGTATGCGGAGGATGATTACATTGCAATCCGGCTGACTCCGGTCGGCACGATGCCAGTGATGTATGTGATGTCTTTTTTCACCATTCCGTACTATGTACTTCTGATCCTGAATTGGTTCCTGCCGGGGAGAAAATGGATCGAAGAGGGGCTTTCTGTGATGAACCTGAACCAGCTGACCGGTGTCTGGATTTTCGGAGGGCTGCTCCTTCTCCTGACTGCGGTGCTCGCGGTGATTTTCGTGGGGCCGGGAGAAATTGCGAAGAATCTGGAGCGTCAGGGAGATTTTCTGGATTATCTGGAGCCCGGGCGTGAGACGGCCTGGCACTTAAGAGGGCAGACGCTGATGGCGGCGCTGCTTTCCGGAGCGGTGACCTGGCTCCTTGTGATTCCACCGCTGGTCATCAGGGTGCTGCGCGGCGGGACCTCAGGAATTTATATGGCTCCGATGACGATTATGGTCGCGGCAGGCATGGCCGCGGAGCTCCTGGAGGAGGCGAAGGTTTACCGGACGATGGAGAACTATAAGCCGTTCCTCTAAGCAGCAGGAATTATACTGCTTGGCGGATCACGAAAATGGATTCGAAGCTATTCTGACAGATTTTACGGAGGAATCCGGTGATGTACAGTTTCATTCCATCCTGGTATGCAGGCCCGGGAGACTGGCATACCAATATCGCGCCGTGGTATCAGCCGACGCAGTCCTATGAATTTGATGATACGGTCAATCAGATCCGGATGTTCCGGAATGCAGGGGAGGACACGGAGCTTCTGTGCCTTGCCTGGTCGCCGAACCTTCGGCAGTTTCTCCACCGGCAGAGCCTTTACCCGATCCCGTACTGGTCGGCTTTCGACGAGCTGCAGAACGTCCGGATCCGGAAGCCGGCGGTTTTCTCCTATCTGGAGCTGTCATGGCCGGAGGATGTGGAGTGGGTATACCTGCCCTCCCGTCTCATGGCTTATCGAAGCGCATTCGGCAAAACCGCCTGCGCGGATTTTGCCTCAGCGAGGTATAAGTATGCCTGTGTGGAGCTTACGGAGAACGGAACGCTCTGCTGGGTGGAATATTATGAAAATGGGCTGCCCGAAAAAAGAGATATTTATGACGACCGGGGCTTTTGCTCTGCTTCTCTTTTTTTCCAAAACGGAGAGGAGGAGCGGCAGGAGTTTTATGATCCGGAAGGAAGGCTTCGCTTTACGGAGGACCGGAGGACGGGAGCAGTCTGTATTTCCGAAGAAGCCCGCGGGGATTTTGAGAAGGAAAGCTATCCTTCCGCAAAGGAGCTGATCCGGGAGAAGCTGGCTTTTTATTTCCGGCAGCACCGCGAGCGGGAGGCAGTGGTGATTGCCGCAAACCGCCAGCATGACGGAATGATTCTGCAAACGCTTCGGGAGGTTCCTGGGCAGAGGATTGTACTGTCCTTTTTTGAAAACCGGTTTGATCTTCAGGATGAAAAGGCTTTGCAGGAGGACACGGAAGACGCCTGTCTGATTGTTACGGACACGGAACACACGGCCCGGTTGATTGAGGACGCGGGAGTGACCGGGAAGAATATCTGCGACATTTCCCCGTTTGATACGAGACTTTCTCTCGGGAAAAGCCAGAGAATCCGCGAGCTGAAGGTGTTCATGCCTTTGGACGGGCTGGAGGGAGTCCTTCTGGAAAAGGCACTTGTGCAGGTATTCTCCTATATGCAGAAAAATCAGGACGTGGTGCTTCTTGCGGGAACGAAGAAGGACACGCAGCATGAACAGCTGGCTTTGAAGGAGAAGCTGGAGGAGGTCCTGGCCGGAATGGAGGAGAGAGGACTTGTTGTGTCAGTTCCCTGGGAGCAGGAGGAAGAAGCCGAGGAACAGGAGAATACGGCGAAGAAGACGGCCCGCATTGCGGTGACGCCGTACCATTCCGAGAACGACATGATTCGGATTCTGTACGATACAAGACTGATCCTGGATGTGCGGGATCAGCCGGATCTGTATCTGCAGATTGCGGGAATCAGCGCGGGGATCCCGCAGGTGAATTACCGTTATACACGGTATGTGAAGCACCGGAAGGACGGCTATATTATTCAGAACATCAACTACATCACTGGAGCCCTGGAGTACTATCTGGACGGTCTTTCCGGATGGAACGAAGCGCTGGTTTACTGCGTGCAGGAAATCTCGCGTTACACCGGAGGAACACTCGTGGAGCAGTGGAAGCAGATGATCGGTGAGAAAAACGGTCCGAAGCCAGGGACTGCGTGATGTGGGGAATGCGGAATGGCAGAAGGTACCAGAAAGCATGGCAGCAACAGAAGACAGGAGAAAACGAATCATTCCGGCAGGCGGGATTGTGCAGAGTCCTGAACTGCAGCTGCAGGTCAGTCAGGCGGAGCTTGCGACGGGGTTTTCCGGTCAGGTGACCTTTCACGGGCATGGAGAACTGTGTCTTTCGGGAGATTTCGGTGAAAGCTTCCGGGGGATTCTTACGTGGACGACAAGCGTCCCTCTTCCGGCACATTCGGTGTGGTCTGTCTGGCCGGAGCTCCGCAGGGAGGGAGAAGTGCAGGTAAGGCTTCGCGCCTTTTTTCGGAATTCGGGTTCGCGGGATGTGACGGGAACCGATGCGGAGGAAGATCTGAAACAGCCGTTTTTGATCTCTGCGGGAGACGGAATGCGGCTTGCTCTCTTTCTGGAAGCTTCGGGAAGAGGGAAGCTTTGGGTGGGAGCGGTTCATCTGCGGCAGGCGCTGCAGGGAGGAGATGCCTTCGTGCGGGGCGCCAGACGAGGGGAGGATGCAAGGGGAGAAGAATTTTATACCCTCTTTGTCTCCATGGACCGGAAACCGCCTCTGAATGTGTTTTTTTCGGCAAGAAGAGCCCAGGGCGGGTTTGATTCTCTCGATTATCTCTATTCCCTTGGATGTCCGTTTCTGGTGATTTCGGATCCTCGCCTTGGCGGAGGCTGCGGGTATCTTGGCTCTTCGGAGTATGAGGCGAAGCTGAAGAACCGGATCACCGGAGCGATGGGAACGCTGGGCTTTGACAACAGTCAGGTGATCTTCGCGGGAAACTCCATGGGGGCAGCAGGAGCCTTGTATTACGGAGGAGAAATTCACCCGCGTGCGATGGTTCTGGGAAGGCCGCTCATCAATCTTGGAGAGGTTGCTCTTCGAGAGAAAATCTGGCGGCCCGGCGGATTCCCGGCTTCGCTGGACATTCTGCAGAAGCTGACAGGCGGTGTTAGCAGGGAATGTGCAGAGCAGCTGAACCGGAGAATGTGGGAGAAGGTGGACCGGGGCAGGTTTGACGGAACGGAGATTGCCGCCGCTTACATGCAGGAGGATGACTACGATCCGACTGCATATATGGATCTTCTTCATCACCTTCGCGGGAAAAAGGCGAAGGTTTACGGAAAGGGCTTTGAGGGGAGACATAACGACAATCAGGAGGAGGTCCGCGAATGGCTTCGGCTCCGGCACCGGAGACTTCTTCGGGACAAATTCGGCAGAAGCTGAGTGGGCACGCTTATGAGCATATGGGGAAAAAAGAAAACAGAAAAGCCCGGGGAGAGCGCGAGGGATGCGGAGCGCATTATCTGGCTGGTGTACTGGGATCACTATGCGCAGAACTGCTGGCTGTATGGCAGCACGGTCTCCTTTCTTCCCGGGGGAGAGGTCCTTTTTGAAAACACCGGCATGCCACCGGGGTTTCCGATCCGGGAGTGGTTCTCCGTGACGGATTATTCCTGGCAGCGGATGGAGCCGCAGCTCCCACTCCTGGAAGAGAATCTTTCTTATCATGTGCGGGCCTTCAAGGAGGATGAACCGGAGAAGGGGAGCTTTCTTCGCCTGAACTTTTATGACCGGCAAGGGGAGCTTCTTGGCTTTCAGATGATTCAGGAGAATGAGGGAAGCTTTGTCTGTCCGAAGGGCACATTCCGCTACACGCTGCAGCTGGTGCAGGGAGGGGCCAGAAAGGTCCGCTTCCGGTACCTTCTTCTGATGGAGGAGGAAACCTGGCAGGAATGGGAAGAGAACCCTGAGTTTGGGGCCTATGCGGAGGAAAAGGTGCGGAAGGCGGTAAAAGCCGGAAAGAGAACTGTCCGGGTCTGAGAACAGGAAAAATGAGTTCTGCGTGCAGCCTGCTCCTGACAGCAGGGGTATAAGTCTGAGAGTGTTCTATGAATTCTGTACAGAATCGCTTACAACTGAACAAGCTGTACCGAATTCTGGCGAAGGTGAATGCCTGCGCGGAGGAGATGGCGGGGCTCTCGGATGAAGAGCTGCAGGGGATGACGGAACGCTTCCGCGGTGAGATCCGAAAAGGGGCGACGCTGGATCAGCTTCTTCCGCGGGCCTTTGCGGCTATGCGGGAGGCGGCAAAGCGCATCCTCGGGAAATTTCCGTATGATGTTCAGGTCCTCGGCGGAATTGCGCTTCATCAGGGCAAGATCGCGGAGATGAAGACCGGCGAGGGGAAAACGCTGGTTGCGACTATGCCGCTTTATCTCAATGCGCTGACGGGAAAAAGCTGCATCCTGGTGACGACCAACAGCTATCTTGCGGCCAGAGACGGAGAGGAGCTGGCACCGCTCTATCGCTTCATGGGACTTACGGAGGCGGTCGGCGTTTCCGAAGAAGAGGGAGGCCAGCTGACAGGTGCTGAGAAAAAGAGAGTGTATGCCTCGGATATTGTCTACACCACGAACGACACACTTGCCTTTGACTATCTGTTTGAAAATCTGGAATCCTCAGCGGAGGGAAGATATCTTCGGGGAATGCATTATGTCATTGTGGATGAAGCGGACTCCGTTCTTCTTGACAGCGCGCAAATTCCTTTGATTGTTTCCGGCATGCCGCGGGTTCAGTCGAATTTGTTCGGCATTGCGGATTATTTTGTCACAACACTGGAAAAGGACCGGGATTATAAAAAAGAAGACCGGAATGTCTGGCTGACGCCAGCGGGAATCCGGAAGGCAGAGCGTTTTTTCAGCGTAAAGCGTCATGAGCTGTATGTGCCGGAGCACGAGACTATCGTAAGACACATCAACCTTGCTCTGCGCGCGCATGAGACCCTTCAGAAGGAGGAGCGTTACATCGTGCGGGATGGCGCGGTCTGCCTTCTGGATGAGAAGACGGGGCGCATTCAGCCGAGCACAAAGCTTCGCTGCGGGCAGCATCAGGCTCTGGAGGCCAAGGAGCATGTGGAGATCACGCAGGAGAGCCGGGCAGTGGCCTCAGTGACCTATCAGAGCTACTTCAATATGTATGAAAAGCTTGCCGGGATGACCGGAACGGGCGCGAATGATGCGGATGAGTTCCGGCAGATTTACGGACTGGACACTGTGATCATCCCAACCAGAAGAAAGGTTCAGAGGAGAGATTATCCAGACGTCATTTATCCGAATCTGACTGCGCAGATGCGGGCCGCACTGGAAGAGGTGCTGCGCGTCCACGAAAGCGGGCAGCCGGTTCTCGTCATTGCCAGTTCGATCCGGATGTCGGACCTTTTCTCTGAAATGCTCCTTGACCGGGGAATTCCGCACAATGTACTGAATGCCTATAACATTGCCAAGGAAGCGGCGATTATCCAAGAGGCAGGACAAAAAGGCGCTGTGACTGTGGCAACTTCCGTTGCAGGCCGAGGAACAGATATCCGCCTTGGAGAGGGCGTCCCGGAGCTTGGCGGCCTTGCGATAATCGGTGTCGGCATGATGATCAACAAACGCCAGGAGCTGCAGGGGAGAGGACGAAGCGGACGGCAGGGCGATCCCGGCTTTTCCCGTTTCTACCTTTCTCTGGATGATGAGGTTGTCACGGAGTACGGCAAAAAATGGCTTGCTTCATACCGGAAGGGGAGCCGGCCGATCAAAAGCCGCAGGATCGTCCGTGCGGTGCATGAGGCGCAGCAGGTGGCATCTGATATGGCAAGGGCGAGCCGGAAGGCCACCAGGGATTTCGGCGAGAGCGCAGAGAAGCAGCGGAACCTGGTCTATGAGACGAGAAACAAAGTGATGAGCGGCGTTCCAATGGACAAGAGCTATTATCTTGACATGGAGCGAAAGGTCATCGGCCATTATCTGAAAAGGCTCGGGCATCCTCCGAATCCGGACGATGCGGTGCGCTTTGTCATGGACAATATTTCCTATGAGTTCGAAGGGTTCCCGTCCGCAGAAATGCTGGATACGAAGGAAAAGGCGGAAGATTATCTGATGAAGCTCGCCGACAGGGCCTTGGACCGGAAGGAGCAGGAGCTCGGCAGCAGGGAGACAGTCGGACGATATTACCGCCTCATGACCCTGCATGCGATTGACCAGGCGTGGGTGGAGCAGGTAGACTATCTGCAGCAGCTGCGGCAGGTGATTTCCGGCAGGCAGTATGCGCGGCACAATGTGAAATTTGTTTTCCCGCAGGAGGCGTACAAGGGCTTTGAGAAGATGCAGATGCAGATCCGCATCGGAATTATGCGGAACATTCTTCTTGGCGAGCCGGTGTGGGGAGAGGACGGGAAGCTCCGCGTGCTGTACCCGTGAGGAGAGCCGATCAAAAATCTGCCGGTGCTGCCGCATTCGGCAAAACCGCCTTCGCGGATTTTGCCTCAGCGAGGTGTAAGTTTGAATGTGATCGCCGATGCGATCGCATTCAAACACGAATTGGTGCCGCCAAGCGGCCCAATTTCGATGATCCCATCGGAGAAAGCCCATTCGGGCATTTCTCCTCGGGGTGCCGCAAAAAACGCGGCACAGAAAGGTAAGCCTATCCGCACGTGGAATAGAATTAGAGTTTTTCTTGTAAGAACACAAGATTCATGTCACCATAGAAACATTGGGGGAGTCTGCGGATGACTGCGTGGAAGGAGCAGCAGGGATGAAAGAAATGAATATTCCCGTTGGAGTTTCGAATTTTGAAGAAATTCGCAACAATGGGTATTACTATATTGATAAATCAGGACTGATTGAAGAACTGCTCAGTAGAACCGGAACGAAAGTAACGCTGATTACTCGTCCCCGACGCTTTGGAAAGACCTTGGGCATGAGTATGCTGGAAAGCTTCTTTGACATCCGCAAGGACAGCAGAAAACTGTTCGAAGGGTTGGAAATTACAGAGCATCAGGCATTATGCGATGCGTGGATGAATCAGTATCCAACGATTTCCATTTCATTCCGTCAAATTGATGGCCTGAATTTTATGGAAGCATACCGGCAGCTTGTCTATGAAATTGCTCTCTTGTATCAAAATCACACATATCTATTGGATAGTCATGCAATAAGCAACCAGGAAAAATCTCTTTTTCAGCAGATAAGTGATCGAAAAGCTGAAAAGACAGATGTGCTGCGCTCGATTCAATTTCTAACACTTCTGTTAAACAAGCATTACAACAAAAAAGTGGTTCTCTTTATAGATGAATATGATGTCCCTGTGGCAAAAGCAAACAACAACGGTTACTATGCTGAAATGCTGGATGTCATGAAGGGGTTGATGCAGGCCCTGAAAGACAATCAGGCACTCCAATTTGCAGTTGTTACGGGCTGCTTGAAGATTGCAAAAGAGAGCATTTTTACGGGAACCAATAATTTCGTATCGGATACGATCATAAATTCTCGTTTAAACGAGTATTTCGGTTTTGTACAGAGCGAGGTCGACCAGCTGCTGAGCGACACCGGGCTGACGGAGCGGTCTGACAGTATCCGGAAATGGTACGATGGCTACCATTTCGGAGACTTCGATGTGTACTGTCCGTGGGATGTCATGAATTATGTGCTGGAGCTGCAGCGCAATCCGAAGGCTAAGCCGATCAGCTATTGGAAGAACACCAGTGACAATGCCGTCATCCGATCTTTTATTGACTATGCAGGCAGTACGATCACCAATAAACTTGAAACGCTGATGGCTGGCGGCTGCATCGTGCAGCGTGTGGATGAGAACCTGACCTATGATTATCTGCATTCTTCAGAGGATAACCTGTGGAGTTTGCTATACCTGACAGGGTATCTGACCGAAGCTCGTGAAGACGATTATGCGGGTGAACTGCCGGATGGCATGACCGCCTTGATGATTCCGAATGCAGAAATTAGAGAGATTTTTGAAACAACGGTTATCAGATGGTTTGATGACAGCACGAAGAAGTGGAATCGGAATGCTCTGTTTGATGCCGTCTGGAACGGGGACAGTGAGGGCATTACCAAGGAGATGAATGTGCTGCTCCGGCGTACCATCAGCTACCATGACTATCGGGAAGACTTTTATCATGCCTTCCTTGCGGGGATTTTTACAGGTGCCGGATATATGGTGGACTCCAATAAGGAGCATGGAGAAGGCCGAAGCGATGTAGTCGTTTATGATTCCATCAATGCCCGCGTTGCGATCTTTGAGGCAAAGTATACAAAGGTCCTGGAGAATCTGGAGAGTGAGTGTGATACGGCTCTGCAGCAAATTGATGACAGGATGTACGCGAAAGAGTACGAGGATGATTATGACCAAATCCTTTGTTATGGTATTTCGTTCTTCAAGAAGCGTTGTATGGTGAAGAAAAAGTGATCCATGGTAAATCTTAACTTGAAAACAAAGATCCCCGCAGAGGCGGGGGTGATCCTTATTAATATAAGAATCCGGTTTTATTCCCCGCATAAGCGGGGGTATGTTTTAGAGTGATTTATTTTATACAGAACTTAAATTGATTGTAATTCGGAAAATTGAGAAAAGTGTTTGACAATTTAATTGCACAATATTATAACTATTAATATAAAAATAAATACTGTCTATGGAAAATGGAGCAAATAATGGAATCGAACTTATGGTGGCTAACTGCAAAGACATCCAGACAGGATGACAATCTCTGGCTTCCGCTTGCCTGGCATCTGAAAGACACTGCAGAGGTGATGAGGTACTTACTTCATCATTGGGTACCGAATGCCTTTTATACGGAAATCGGTTTTACTGACAAGGAGTCTGCAAGAAAAATTGCAATTTTCCTGGCGGCTATACACGACAGCGGTAAAGGTTGTCCCGTGTTTCAAAGCCGGATTACCAGAAATCTTCCGGATATCAGGGATACATTGTTCGACCAGAATTTGTATTTTAAAGATCAGTATCAGAATGAGAAGGACCTGAAACATGCACATATGGGAGCAGTTCTTCTTCGTTCCATGGGAGTGCCGGATTCTGTGGCAGTGGTGGTAGGAGCTCATCACGGAAAACCGGAGACGAATACTATGAGTTTAAGATCTCCGAAGAGTGAGATGCTGGTAAACAAGAGTGCATATGGGGCACAGAGCGAAGAATGGAAATCTGTGCAGCAGATGATTGTGAAGGAGGCCTTGGAAGAAGCCGGATATCAGAGCACAGAGGAATTGCCGGAATTATCAGAAGAGGCACAGATGCTGTTTGCCGGCCTTCTGATTATGGCGGACTGGATTGCGAGTAACAGTATTTACTTTCCTCTGATTTCCACGGATACACTGCCAATGGATTATGATCGGAGCAGGACTGAAAACGGATTGTCTAAGCTACATCTTCCGGAGCCGTATATGGTTTCAGATTACTGGAAGGATCCGGGATTTTTTCGTGAACGCTTCGGATTTGAGCCGAATGCGATTCAGCAGGCAATGATTCATAAGGCAGAAGAGATGGAAAGCCCTGGGCTGATGATTCTGGAAGCTCCGATGGGAGAGGGAAAAACAGAAGCCGCTCTGGCAGCCGCTGAAATCCTGATGAACCGGTTTGAACTGGGCGGAATTGCATTCTTTCTTCCTTCGCAGGCAACGAGCAATGCAATGCTTGACCGAATTTTGGAATGGATTCAAAGTCAGCCGGATGCGGATCAGGTGTCATTGGAATTATCTCATTCTAATGCAAATCTGAACCATACCTTTCGTGAGCTGCGGGAAGGGTGCGTTCAAACCCAGGAGGATGAGAGTGAACTTTTTCAAAAGGCAGCTGTTTACAGCTTTTTTGATGGGAGCAAAACAAAGCTTCTCGCAAATGTGGTAGTTGGTACGGTGGACCAATTGCTGATGGCTGCTCTCAGACAGAAGCATGTTATGCTCCGCCAGCTTGGGTTGATGGGAAAAATTGTTGTGATCGATGAGTGCCATGCATATGATGCATATATGTGTGTATATCTGAAAAGAATTTTGCGGTGGCTTTCTGCGTACGGAATACCCGTGATTCTTCTGTCTGCGACATTACCTGGAAAACGAAGAGCGGAACTTGTGGATGCGTATGGATGCTGCAGAAAGAAGGATAGAAAAGAAATTGAGGAAAAAGGAGGATACCCGCTTTTGACGACAGCGGAAGCGTGGTTTCAGCCGAAAGATCTATCAGGAAATTTTCAGGCCTGCGAAATTTCATACGACAAGCAACCGCGCGATGTCTGGGTGGAACGCCGGTCAGAAAACGAGGCTTTTTGTGAAATAAAAGCAGCACTGGATGCCGGCGGCTGTGTCGGAATCATTCTGAACACAGTACGAAGAGTACAAGAATGGGCGGAGCTTCTGAAAAAGAAATTTCCTGAGGCGAATTTATATGTAGATCACTCCTATTTTCTTCTGCCGGACCGAATGGAGCGGGAACAGGTAATTCTGCAGAAGGTTGGAAAGGCATCTACATGGAAGGATCGAGAAAAGACAGTGATATTGGGAACGCAGGTGCTCGAGCAATCTCTGAATCTGGATTTCGATTTGCTGATCACGGATCTGTGTCCAATGGATCTTCTAATGCAGCGAATCGGAAGAGAACACCGTCATCTTAGAGAGAGGCCGGAAGGCTTGCTGTTGGCAAAATGCATTGTATTAAAAAGTGACCCGGAACAGCTGGAGGATGGGGCAAAGGCAATTTATGGGGAATACCTTCTGCGAAGAACAGCGATGCTCCTTCCTGAGAAGATTACACTGCCACAGGATATTTCAAAGCTGGTTCAGTATGTGTACAATGAAAAAGAAGGATATAAATTTCTGCCGGATCAGTATGAATCTTATAAGAACCAGAGACTTGATCAGGAGGAAAAAGCAGAGGGCTACTGTCTGAGGGAACCGGATGCGGATCCTTTGGCAGAACCGATTACTGGCTTACTGGATGCGGAACCTTTTTACCAGAGTGAGGAAAAGGCAAGAGCGACTGTTCGGGATGGAGAAGATTCAATTGAAGTGATTGTGGTACAGGAAAGTGGAAATGACTTTGTTCTGATTCTTTCTGGAGAGCACAGTGGAGAGAAAATAGATATGTCAAGGCAGCCATCCATGAAGGAAACAGAAATCCTGGAAGAACAGAGAATCAAACTGCCACTACGTCTATCAAAAGCTCGGAATTATGAAGAAAATATAGAAATATTAATAGAAGCTATGAAGCGAAACATCCCGGAATGGATGAATCATCCGGCGTTAATGGATGAACTCATCATGATATTGGACGAAAATGCAAATTTTAATTTTGGAAATCAAACGCTACATTATGATCCGCAGATGGGGTTGCAGTGGAAGGAGAAAACGTGATGGGAGAAAAAGAATTCAATCTGCTCCATGAACCGTGGATTCGTGTCTTGACGGAGCGGGGAGTCATTCAGGAAGTGTCGATCAGTAATGCGTTGATTCATGCGCATGAATACCATGGACTGGCTGGAGAACTGGTGACACAGGATGTTGTCGTAATGAGACTTCTTCTTGCAATTCTACAGACTATTGTGTATCGATACGATGATGAAGGAGAAGAGGAACTGCTGGAAGACAAGAGTGAAGCTCTCAGGCGTTGGAAGTCCATTTGGGACAGAGGGTGCTTTGACAGGGAGATTATCCATTCTTATCTTTCGGAATGGGAGGACAGATTCTGGCTGTTTCACCAGACACGTCCGTTTTATCAGGTCCCGGAAGCGGGGGACGGGACAGAATGCTCTGCGGCTAAGCTTAATGGAATGATTTCTGAGAGCAATAATAAAATCCGCCTGTTCTCCGAGAGATGTGGAATACAAAAAGAACAACTGACTTTTCCGGAAGCTGCCAGATGGCTTTTGTATGTGAACGGCTTTGATGATACTTCGGCAAAGCCGAAGAAGAAGGGAAGCCCATCAGCTGGTGTTGGTTGGCTTGGAAAACTGGGATTGATCTATGCAGAAGGGAAGAACCTTTTTGAAACGCTTTTGTTGAATCTGGTTCTGGTGTCAGGTCAAGGGAAGGTCTGGAAGGATCCAAAGCCGCAATGGGAACTGGATGCACCGAGAAAAGATGAGAGAACAGAAATTCCGATGCCGGATAATCAGGCAGAGCTTCTAACGCTGCAGTCCAGGAGAATCCTTTTGAAGAGACAAAGAGACAGAGTGACTGGCTATTATCTGCTGGGCGGAGATTATTGGGACAAGGAAAATGCTGTTGATGAGCAGATGACCGTATGGCAGGAAATACCAGGAAAGAAAAATGAAGAGTCATACTGGCAGCCGAAGCGGCATTCGCCGGAACGGCAGATGTGGAGAGACTTCGCTAATATTTTCTGCCAAGAAGATGGGAAGAGAAATCCTGGAATCGTAGCGTGGATCATGCTTTTGAAGAAAAGAAAGCTGATTGACCAAGAGAACAAAATTCTGTTTAAGACCGCTTCCGTAAAATATGGAGACAAGGATTTCTTCGCCATAGATGTTTTTGGTGATTATCTGAGTCTTCAGACCGGACTTTTCACGGACATTGGAGGTGATTGGGAGGAAGAAATCCGGAATGAAGTTGAAATTTGTGATCATGTGGCCGGGATTGTCGGCATTCTGAAAAGGAATCTGAACAGAGCAACCGGGCAGGACACAGATTCTGATGTTCCTTCGGTGAAAGAAACATATTATTACCGGATCGATCAGCCGTTCCGCGTATGGATTTCTGAAATCAGCGGAGAAGAGGATTTATCCCAGGCAGAAGAGGTCCGGATGCAGTGGAGAAAAGAAGCATACC
>ERZ808246.591-NODE-591-length-29475-cov-4.418253_pt1 | contig 29475 bp, 26 predicted proteins | sample MGYA00521083_ERZ808246 | MGnify/ENA primary metagenome ERZ808246 (study PRJEB31516, sample SAMN03275577) | gut metagenome | biome: mammalia-associated habitat; material: feces | host: Papio cynocephalus | place: Kenya | collected 2012-07-07 ...
CCGCCGTTTCCGTCATAACCGGCGCTATCAGCCGCGCGAGCAGGGTCATTGCGCCTTCAAACACAAACACGGGAAGCGCGGAAAACAGGCACCCGCGCCCCATAGAGGAGGTCATCACCGCGATAATCAGAAAGTCCAGCACGGTTTTGACCGCAAGCGTCGAATAGTCTCCCGAAATTCCGTCCCGAATCGAACCGACGATTGCCATGGCACCGATGGACACGGTCAGCGACGCGGTGACAAACGCGTGGACAAACCCCGCGTCGCCGCTGCTTCCCGTTTTTTTCTTCAGCCACTCGCCGAAGCGTTCAAATCCTTTTTCGATTCCGATCAGCTCGCCGATCAGTGTTCCGACGGCAAGGCAAAGCACCACCAGCATAGATTTTCCGCTGACGAGCTTTTCCCCGTCAATCCGAAGCATTCCCTCCATCGCGCCTGCCATGGCGATGAACAGAATACTGATGCCGCAGGCTTTCGTCAGCGAATCCCGCCGTTCCTCCCCGAAAAGTTTTCCCGCAAAAAGTCCGAACAGCCCGCCGACGACAATGCCGACGCTGTTCATGACGGTTCCGAGTCCGATCATTTCCATTCCCTCTTTGAAATCCTTTTTCGGCGGTTTCTTGTCCGCCGTTTTCGATATTTTACCACATTTTTCCCGTTTCTTCAACAGAAAATCCGCCCCGCGAAGAGCCTTCGCGGGGCGGCGTGTTTTTGCCTTAATTCATGAAATCCTTCAGCTTTTTGCAGCGGCTGGGATGACGGAGCTTGCGCAGGGCTTTTGCCTCGATCTGACGGATACGCTCACGGGTGACGTCGAACATCTGTCCGACCTCCTCCAGTGTGCGGCTCTTGCCGTCCTCCAGTCCGAACCGCAGGGTCAGCACCTTGCGTTCCCGCTCGTTGAGTTCCTTCATGACCTCTTCCAGCTGTTCCTTCAGCATCACGCGCGAAGCCGCATCCGCCGGCGCCAGCGTTTCCTCGTCGGGGATGAAGTCGCCCAGATGGCTGTCCTCCTCCTCGCCGATCGGCGTTTCCAGCGACACGGGCTCCTGGGCAATGCGCAGAATCTCGCGCACCTTATCCTCCGGCATTTTCATTGCCTCGGCAAGCTCTGCCGACGTGGGGTCGCGTCCCAATTCGTGGAGAAGCTGATTGCTGACCTTCTTCACACGGGTGATCGTTTCCACCATATGTACCGGAATACGGATCGTGCGTGCCTGGTCGGCAATCGCACGGGTGATTGCCTGGCGAATCCACCAGGTCGCATAGGTGGAAAACTTGAAGCCGCGGGTATGATCGAACTTGTCCACCGCGCGAATCAGTCCGAGATTGCCCTCCTGGATCAGATCCAGAAACTGCATTCCGCGTCCCGCATACCGTTTTGCCACGCTGACGACCAGTCGAAGATTGGCTTCCGAAAGCCGCTTTTTGGCGACCGGGTCGCCGTTTTCGCAGCGTTTTGCCAGCTCCATTTCCTCTTCTGACGACAGCAGCGGCACCTTGCCGATCTCCTTGAGATACACGCGCACGGGATCATCTGTGCCGTAGGAATCGCTGTAATAAAACGATTCCACATCGTCGGATGCCGAAAGGTTAATGCCTTTCAAATCCAGATCCAGATCCGGTTCGTTGTCTTCCTCGATCGTGATGTGGTGATCTTCAAACGCGTCATAAAGCCGTTCGATCTCCTCTACATCAAAATCCACTTCTTCCAATGCGACGCCGATTTCCTTTGTCGTCAGCTTGCCTTTTTGCTTTCCCGTTTCCAACAAATCGCGGATCACGGTTCTTTTGTCTGCCATAGTTACTCCTTGTCAATCAATCGAGAAAATCTTTCAGTTTGTTTTTGGACGAAGGACGGCGCAGCTTGCGCAGGGCTTTCGCCTCAATCTGGCGGATACGTTCACGGGTGACGTCAAACGCACTGCCGACTTCTTCCAGGGTATGGTTTCTGCCGTCCTCCAGCCCGAAGCGCAGACGAAGCACCATGCGCTCGCGCGGGGTGAGGTTATTCATCACGCGGTCAAGCTGTTCTCTCAGCATTTCCTGCGCCGCCGCCTCATCGGGTGCGAGCGCGTCGTCGTCGGGGATGAAGTCGCCCAAATGGCTGTCCTCTTCTTCACCGATCGGCGTTTCCAGCGACACCGGTTCCTGCGAAATACGCAGAATCTCCCGCACCTTGTCCTCAGGGAGCTTCATTTGAGCGGCAATTTCCTCCGGCGTGGGTTCTCTGCCCGTTTCGTGGAGCAGCTGATTGCTGATTTTCTTGGCTTTGGTGATGGTTTCCACCATGTGGACGGGGATACGGATCGTGCGCGCCTGGTCGGCAATCGCACGGGTAATTGCCTGGCGAATCCACCAAGTCGCGTAGGTGGAGAACTTGAAGCCCTTGGAATGGTCGAATTTCTCCACCGCTTTGATCAGTCCGAGGTTGCCTTCCTGGATCAGATCCAGAAACTGCATTCCGCGTCCGACATAGCGTTTCGCAATACTGACCACAAGGCGCAGGTTCGCCTCCGACAGCCGTTTTTTCGCTGCGGAGTCGCCCTTCTGCATCCGTTCGGAGAGTTCGATCTCCTCCTCTGTCGTGAGCAGCGGCACGCGTCCGATTTCTTTCAGATACACCCGCACGGGATCGTCCGTACCGACGGAATCGCTGTAATACACCGACTCCGAATCGTCGTCCGCGCGCAGATCGATATCCGAAATATCCAGGTCGAGATCCGGCTCGTAGTCCTCAATGATTTCGATATTGTTGCTTTCAAAGGTGTCGTACAGCTTTTCCAGCTGTTCCACATCGAAATCCAGTTCTTCAAGCGCGTCGCCGATCTCGCGGGTTGTCAGCTTTCCCTTCTGCTTTCCTGCTTCCAGCAGGTCGGTGATGATGGCTTTTTTATCCGGCATAAAATCAACCTACTTCTTTCCTTTTTTTAACTGATCTATATAAGACGCCAGCGCGTCGTCGTCCATCTTTGAAATGGCGGTTTCGTCGGGTGCGCGGGCGGTGGTTTTCAGTTCGCGGATGCAGTCCTCCAGCATTTTTGAGTCAAACGGCGGCGCCGTGGCAATCAGCCTTGACATATGGCTGAGGTCGGCATCGTTGAGAAACGCGGACAGCCGTGTCAGATCGGGAACACCGCTTTCGCGGATCACGCGGCACAGTGCCTCAAACACGCGGCGGTTCTGTCCGGTCACAAAATCGTCCTCGGAGAGTTTGTCCGTCACCGTTTCCAGTTTGTCGGGGTTTTTATACAGAAGCGACAGCAGGGTGTCCTCGCAGACCGCCGCTTTTTTATGCGCGGTGCGGTCGGGGTCTTCCTTCCGATCAGGGCGGCTGACGGACCGAACGAGGTTGTCCGCGTCCTGTTTTTCCTGCGCCTTCCGACGGCGTCGGAGCAGATTTTTCACCTGTTCGGCAATCGCTTCGTGGGAAACGCCGAGATCGTTTCCGAGCTTTCGGATATACACGTCCCGTTCCACGGGCGAGCGGATATCCGCCAGCACGCTTGCCGCTTCCTTGAGATAGCCCACTTTTCCCGAAGGGGTGGACACATCGTTTTTCTGCGCAATTTCGGAGAGCTTATAGTCCGTCACCGACGCGCTTTCGTCCAGCAGCATTTTGAACCGCTGCGCGCCGAATTTTTTGATATATTCGTCCGGGTCCTTCGCGCCGGGAATATTCAGCACCCGCACCTTCACGCCCAGTTCGTCAAAAAACGAAAACGCCCGCGTGGTGGCTTTGCGTCCCGCGCCGTCGGAATCGTACGCCACGACCACTTCCTTGGCATAGCCCGCAATCAGGCGCGCCTGGTCATCGGTCAACGCCGTGCCGAGAGTGGCAACGGTATTGGTGAATCCCGCTTGGTGCAGCGTGATGACGTCCACGTTTCCCTCGACGAGAATCAGCCGCTGTTCCTTGGAATTCTTGGCAAAATTCAGCGCGAAAAGGTTTTTCGTTTTCTTGAACACGGGAGTATCGGGAGAGTTCAGATATTTCGGCTTTTCGTCGCCCAGCACGCGCCCGCCGAAGCCGATCACACTGCCGCGCAGGTCGATGATCGGGAACATCACGCGACCGCGGAAGTAGTCGTATGCCCGTCCGGTTTTCTTCGACTGCCCTGCCACGCCCGCAGTGACCAGTTCGCGGTCGGTATAGCCCTGACCCTTCAGATAATCGGTCAGCAGATTGAAGCTCTCGGGCGCCCAGCCGAGTCCGAAATGGCGGATTGTCTGCACCGTCAGCTTGCGTCCCAGCAGGTACGCCCGCGCCGCTTCGCCTTCGGGGGCGACCAGTCGGTCGAAAAACCAGCGCGCGGCAAGGCGGTTAATTTCATACACCCGCGCTTTCAGGCGCGCCGCCGCATCGTCCTCGCCGTTTTCCGGCACGGTCATGCCCGCGCGCTGTGCCAAAAAGCGAACGGCTTCCGGATAATCGAGATTTTCAATATTCCGCACAAACGTGATGACATCGCCGCCCGCGCCGCAGCCGAAGCAATAGTACGACTGCGTTTCGGGAAACACCGTGAACGACGGCGATTTTTCCGAATGGAACGGACAAAGTCCGACCAGATTGCGCGAACTGCGCCTCAGATTGACATACGACGAGATGACCGAGGTGATTTCACTGCGGTTTTTCAGCTCGTCCAAAAATGCCTGCGGAAACGCCATACGGTCATCCCCTTTCTTTTTACCGATCCCAGCCCCGCGGGATTGTCAGATCACGGAACACGTCCACGGCATAGGTGTCGCTCATTCCGGAAATATAATCCACCACCGCCCGCTCCGTGCTGTCTTCTTCGGCAATTTCGCAATACTGCGCGGGCATTTTTTCGGGGTGCTTCAGAAAATATTCAAACAAAAATTTCACCGCATCGATCGCCTTGTTCTCCTGATCCTTGGCGGCGCTTCCGATATAGATATTCTCATACATAAAGGTATTGAACTCGTCGAAGGCTTCCTGCTCCGCCGCGCCCAAGGCGATTTTGTCCCGCGAATTTCCCAGCACCGACGCAATCAGCTTGGAAAACCGCTGAGACTTCGTGCGTCCCAGCACGTACCGCACGCGCCACGGGATATCCTCCGCACTGAGCATTCCCGCGCGGATTGCATCGTCAAGATCGTGGTTCAAAAACGCGATCCGATCGGCAATGCGCACGACCTGTCCTTCCCACGTCGCAGGAAGGACGCCTTCGGTATGACAGACAAAGCCGTTTTTCACTTCCCACGTGAGGTTGAGCTTTTCTATCCTCTCCGCCACGCGCACGCTTTGCCGATAGTGCTTGAACCGAAAGCTGCACACCTCGTCCAGCGCCCGCTCTCCCGCATGTCCGAACGGCGTATGTCCCAGATCGTGTCCCAGGGCAATCGCCTCGGTCAAATCCTCATTGAGCCGCATCGCACGTGCGATGGTGCGGGCAATCTGACTGACCTCCAGCGTATGCGTCAGGCGGGTGCGGTAGTGATCCTTTTCGGGCGAAAGAAAGACCTGCGTTTTGGCTTTGAGACGGCGAAAGGCATTGGAATGAATGATCCGATCGCGGTCGCGCTGAAAATCCGTGCGCATCGGGCATTTTTCGATTTCCCGCGTTCTTCCGCGCGTTTCGGCGGCAAGCGTGGCACGGTCGCACAACAACATTTTTTCGGTTTGCTCGATCTGCTCGCGAACGTTCATCTTCCTCATTCCTTTCTTTACATTATTTTATACGCACGGATTCGCGGAAATCCTTTATTTTTTTTGCAAAAAAAGAAATTTTTTTCGTTTTTTTCTGTTTTTTGCCGTAAAATGCCATTTTTCAGAGAACTTCCCGCCGTTTTGCCGTGCTTTAGGCGACGGACAAATTTTTTCAAGGAGGTTTTTATGAAAACACTTACCATTACCATGGATGCCGACCGCACGCTCCATGCAGACGGTTTCCTCCTCGGCGTGGAGGGGGAAACCGCGTGCGACAGGCTGTGTCTCACCACCGAACGGATGCGCGGCGACACCGATCTGAGCAGGTACTCGGTGGATCTGGAAATGAAGATCGGCGACTACGGCTTCATTATCAACGGCGCACAGTGGGAATTTGACGGAGACCGTCTGGTCTGCTATTTTCCCGTTGACCGCCACATGACCGCATACAGCGGCGAGGCGCAGTTTCAGTTTGTGCTGCATGACAGCGCACTGAAATACATTCTCAAGTCCCGCATCCTCACCCTGACGGTCGTCGCGCCGCTGTACAGTGAAAAAGCCGCCGAATCGTCCGATCCCGGTCCGATCGCGCGGATTTCCGATGCCGTCGGCACGGCGACCGATCTGGCACAGCAGGCGCTCGACCGCGCAAACGAAGCCTATGAAACACTGGGGGCGATTGCGGATGGCATGTACTAAAACGCTGGTCGAACGTCTCACCCTCATCGGCGATTTCATCCGTGCGAATTTCCCCTCCGCCACTACCCAAAAGTGGTATCTCCCCGGCGACGAGGAAAATCATATGCCGACGATCAACACCGGTATTTCCGCGATCAAGAGCTATGCCGACCAGACCGGGTACGAGCGGGGCGTGACCGACGGCACGGCAACAGGCTACAATCAAGGACACGAAGCAGGTTTCAGCGACGGAATGACCGCCGGAGTGAGTGCCCAAAAAAATCAGTGGTGGTGGAACTATCAGACCAATTCCGACGGCAGTGTGCGAACTAACTACGCGTACGCATTTGCCGGGAAGGGATGGAACAACGACACCTTCACGCCAACGCAGAATCTCACGGTCGTGAATGCCACGATGATGTTCTATCTGTCCAGAATTTCCGGAAGTCTTCAGGAAATCCTCGGAGACAAGACCATCGATTTTTCCGGTTGTGCCGGTGCGTCGAGCATTTTCACCACTTCACAGTTCACCGCTCTTCCCGTGCTGAATTTTCAGAAGGCGACCACCGTGGAGGGAATTTTCCGCGGATGTACTTCACTCGTGTCGGTCGGGCTTTTCACCGTCAACAAAAACACGGTGCTTACCAATGCGTTTGTCAACTGCGCCGCGCTTGAAAACATCACCTTCGGCGGCACGATCGCAAAAAGCGCGGACATCCATTGGAGCACCAAGCTTTCCTCGGTTTCAATCAAGTCTCTGCTGAGCGTGCTGACCGAGACGGTGACCGGAGTGACGATCACCTTGCCCGTGACCGTAAACGGGCAGGATACGCTGACGCTCTTGCAGACCGACACTGCACTGGCGCCGCTGTACACGGCGGCAATCGAAAACGGGTATTCCATCGCTTTTGCATAAAAGAAAGGAGAAAATTTATGGAAATCAAAGAAATTACAATTAAAATTCTCAACGCCGCCCCGGGCAAACGCCTGACCAACGGCGAGGTGTACGTCCGCTGCGTCGCGCTGGGGCGCGGGGATTCACCCGAAAACTGGACGGAAATCGACGAAGCCGACGTCCCGACGGAGGAGGCGGCTGTGCTTGAATCCTGAAGATGTGGCGGTGAAGATCGCCGAGCATCAGAAGGAGATCGGCAGTCTGAAGCACCGCATGGACGCCTGTGAAGCGCAGCTTCGGGTCATCAACGAGCTGGCGTGCAGCGTGGACCGTCTGGCGCAGAACATGGAGCATATGCTCAACGAACAGCGCGAGCAGGGCGCACGTCTGCAAGCGCTGGAAACCGCGCCGATGCAGGAAATGATCCGCTACCGTCGGCAGATCATAGGATGTATTATTACCGGCATCATCAGCGCCGTTATCGGCGCGTTCGCCGGTCTGATTCTCAAATAAGAAAGGGGTATTCTCTTGTTCTCGGAATTTATCAGTCAATACGGCACCACCCTCCTCTACACCGCCCTCACGGCGTTGGCGGGGTATCTGGGGATGCTTGCCAAAAAGTATCTCACCCGTTGGCTCAACACCAAAGCCAAAAAGGAAATTGCTCGCGAATGCGTCCGTTTTGCGGAGCAGGCGTACAAAGACCTGCACGGCGAGGAAAAGCTCAACGCCGCTATGACAGCCGCCGCCCAAATGCTCTCCGAACGCGGCATTGCGGTGACCGATCTGGAGCTGCGGGTGCTGCTGGAAAGCGCGCTGGCACAGTTTAACCGCGCATTTGAGGGGGACGAGGCATGATTACAAAAAAATTTCTCACCCAAAACGACACCTTTGTCCGCCCCACGCTCATCACTCCGCGCTATCTCATCGTTCATTCCACGGCACAGGGCTATCCGAACAAGGATCGTCTGTTCAACGGCTGGAACCGTTCGGGCAAGCTGTCGGTACACGGCATGGTGGACGACACGGGAAGCTGGCAGACGCTGCCGCTGAATTTTCTCGGCTGGCACGTGGGAAGCCGCGGAAACTCGAAAACGGTCGGGTTTGAAATCTGCGAGCCGAAAAACATTGTCTACGCCAACGCCAACCACACCCGCGTGGACACCAAGCTCTACGATCCGAACGACCCGTCGGTGCGCGCGGATTTTGAAAAACGGTACAAAAACGCCGTAGAGCTGGCGGTGGCTTTCTGTCGCGAAACCGGCATTCCCGCTTCCCGCGTGGTCAGCCACAAGGAGGGCTGGACGCTCGGAATCGCCTCCAATCACGGCGATCCCGACCAGTGGTGGTCGCTGTTCGGAAAAACCATGGACGGTTTCCGCGCCGAGGTTGCCGAGGCGCTCAAAGTGTCCGAAACACCCGCCGAAAAGCCCGCGGAAAAGGTGCTTTTTCGCGTACAAGCGGGGGCGTTTCTCAAAAAAGAGAGCGCCGAACGGCTGATCGTGCGGCTGGAAAACGCGGGATTCTCCGCGATTGCCGTGCGCGACGGGCTTTTCACCCGCGTACAGGCGGGCGCGTTTGCCAAGTACGAAAACGCCCGCGCGCTGCTGATGCGTCTGCACGACGCGGGATTTGCCGCCATTGTAAAAAACGTCTGACAGCACTACTGTCAAAAAAACGCCCCTGCCCGCGCGCCTTTCGGCGCGCGGGCAGGGGCGTTTTCCGGGGTTATTTTCGCCTTCCCGCATCGGCGGTCGGCGGCAGTCCGAACTGTTTTTTATACGCCGTGGCAAAGTTTTTCGCGTCCGAAAAGCCTGCCATCTCCGCCGCCTGTCCGACCGCGTAATTTCCCGCGCGAAGCAGCGAACGGGCATAGGAAAGGCGCAGGCGGAGAATATATGTCTTCGGAGACACGCCAAGCTCCCGCACAAACAGCCGCCGCAGATAGCTTTCGCTGACGTGCGTGCCCTCCGCCAGCAGGCGCACGGAAAGGTTCGGATCGCCCAGGCGGCGCGCGATTTCCTCCGTTGCCTCCGTTACGGCGCCGCTATGCCGCGCGCCGCCGCTTTGTGCGAGACGAATCTCCGCAAGCACACGGTAAAGAAGCGCCGTGACCGAATACCGCCAGCCGACGGGTTTCAGCAGAAAATGCCGGTACGCCTCCTCAAAAAGCGGCGCCAGCACGGAAAAATCCGCCCCGCGAAGCACCTCAATCCGCGGAGGCACTTCGAACGGAAGCGTAAAATGAAACACGATCATCCGATCCCGCTCGGCGCGACGCACATACGGCAGCCGCGGAGGAAAAAAGGTCAGATCATGCGACTGAAGCGACAAGGTCTGCTCGGCGGTTTCAATCTGCGTCTGTGCCTCCATGCGCAAAGACAGCGCACAGCACGAGAGCGAACATCGCGCCGTGTGCGGTTCCGTTTCATCGACATAATACATATCCACCAGCTGCGGTTGGAGATCGTCCCGATCCCAGATCATTTTTCATCACCTGCTTTTTTTCATTTTACCACACTTTGTTCTGATTTTCAAACCTTTTCGTGCGATTATACGGTTTTCTTTTGCGTGACCGCATGGTATATTGGAGAAAATACCAAAGGAGTGAATGCCTATGTCACGCCGTGACATTGCCCTGCGTCATTTTGACGAACAAAGAGAACTTACCGACCTGCGTGTGAAAAGCGGTATTGAAAACTACCGCAAAGGAAACGCCCATATTGTCCTTCTTTCCGACCGCCCGCTTCCCGAAAACGTGACCGTGGAAGTCGAGCAGGTCAACCACGAATTTCGCTTCGGCGCCAACCTGTTTTTGCTGGACGAGTTTGGCGAGAAGGAAAAAAACGCCGCTTACCGTGAAAAATTCGCCGAGCTCTTCAATCTTGCCACCGTGCCGTTTTACTGGGATGGTGTGGAACCCGAAAAAGGAAAACCGCGCTATGCCAAGGATTCGCCGAAGCTGTACCGTCGTCCCGCACCCGATCTGTGCGTGGAATACTGCAAGGAAAAAGGTATCGAGCCGAAGTGCCACTGCCTGAACTACGACAGCTGGATCCCCAACTGGCTGGTCAACGAGCCGGTGCCCGTCATCAAAAAATACCTGGAAAAACGCTTCCGTGAAATTGCCGAACGCTATGCCGACGACATTCCGAGCTTTGAAGTCACCAACGAAACGCTTCAGACCGCCAAATCCAAATTCATTCTGGAGGACGATTTTGTGGATTGGAGCTTCCGCATGGCGGATCGTTATTTCCCCAACAACCGTCTGATCATCAACGACTACAAAATCTGGTGGCCGTTTTCCTACAACACCCGCACCGCGTACTATATGCAGATCGAACGCCTGCTGCGTGACGGCATTACCCATCTGGATTCGATCGGAATGCAGTTCCACAGTTTCTTCCCGGTGGAGCAGGAAGGCGGAGATGAAGGAAACCGCCGCTACAATCCGGAGATTCTGTTCAAGGTGATGGATCTTTACGCCCGTCTCGGCAAAGCGGAGCAGATCACCGAAATGACCATTCCCTCCTATACCGACAAGGTTGAGGACGAGGAAGTGCAGGCGGAGCTGCTCGCAAACCTCTATCCGATCTTCTTCAGCCATCCTGCCATGGAAGCGGTCATTTACTGGAATCTCGTGGACGGCTACGCCTATACGGTCAAAGGACTCGCGGACGCCGGCGACATGACCCAGGGCGAAAACATCTACCGCGGCGGTCTTCTGCGCTTTGACATGAGTGAAAAGCCGGCGTTTACCGTACTCAAAAACCTCATCCGTCACGAATGGCACACCTCTGCCACTGTGAAAGCCGAAAAAACCGACAAAGCCGAAAAGAACCTCGTGCAATTCCGCGGTTTTTACGGCGATTACAAGCTCACCGTACACGCGGGAGAAAAGACGGTTCCCGTTGATTTCAAGCTGTCCAAGGATAATTTCGGAAAGCTGATCGTGCGGCTGTGATTTTTTTTCAGAAGCAACGCCGTTTTTCGTCACAAAAGCAGGATTTTATAGAAAAAAGCTATGGCTTCCTTGAAATTATTGTTGTATAATTGATTTTACAGAATCAATAACGGGAGGTTTTTATGAAGAGAATTATTGCGGTCTTTCTGGCAGCAATGCTGCTGTGCAGCTGCGGCGACTCATCCGCAACCTCTTCGACCAAAAGTACTGTTTCGGGCGAGTCCTCTCCCGTCAAGGACACCTCATCAAAAAAAGACAATTCATCGAAAAATACTTCCTCATGGGTGTTGGACGTCGCGGCGTTTGTCCGCGAGATTGACGGCGAAAAGTATTTTGACGTTTCAGCGGCTGCCGCGGCAAGTCCGCGCCGCCCCGATGACAGTGAATTTTTCCCCGAGCTTGACGGATTTGTCGGTTACTACATCGAAAAGGGCGTGTACATGGTGGACGCCGAGACAATGTACCGTGTGATCGAATGTCCGTTCAAGGGTGAAGGCTCGATCAAATGGGTGGACTTCAAACCCATCAACTGGACGAACAATTCCGACCAATATGACGGCGTGCTGCCAATCTCGAAGATACATGACGTGATGTATCAGCAGCTTTGTCTGCCGAGCGTCGGCAAAAAGTCAAACGGAAGAAACCAGTTTGAAATTCTCCCTAACCTCTCGGGCAGTCTGACGCCGCTTTGCGCTGTCTATCTGAGGGATGACAAAAAAGAGGAGCTTCCGGATGATGCACAAATCACGCTGTGCTTCGGGGAAATGAAGCTCGCGGCTTGTTTGGACGACGGCAAAGGATGGTTTTTGGCGATGGATTCCGTCGGACCGGACAAAGTACATCCCGGACCGCAGGGACTTGGAGGAATCATTCCGCTTCCGTGGGAGTTGGGAGATCAGTATGGCATTCGCGCGTACAATGTCGCCGAAGAAAATATTTCGTGGGTAGATGATCACTTTGAAGTTAAAATCACCGGTGCAGATATCAAAGGAAAGAAATTTACCGATTCCCGCGTCACGGGAGCAGTGATCCACACATGGGGTGCGCCTTTCTATTACTTTGATGACCAATACAGTGTGATGGGTGTTGCCACCAACTACAAGATCTGGATCAAAGAATCGGAATGGTCGGGATTTTTCATAGCGGACACCGGTGCGGATTGCCGCCAGGACGGTGAGCCCTGCCGTCAGACCTTTGGCAGCCGTATGTTTACTGTCACCGATCAGCCGACCGATGTATTCGGTCTCAATGTCGGTCCAAAGCGGTATGACGAAGTCATGGACAGCAAAAAGGTTCAGGAACTTCTCAATATCAGATAATTTTCAAAAACGGACAGTTTCTGTCTGTTTTAAAAAAAGCAAAAATGTGTTGCATTTTCTGAAATATTTGTTATAATGTAAAGTATATTTGAATGTTTTAACGAAAACGGAGAGGATTTTATGAAAAAAACAGGAATTGTGTTGCTTGCAGCAATGATGTTGCTTTGCAGTTGCGGCAAAACACCGGCAACGTCCTCTGCCGACAACACTTCTTCCGCGACTGTGTCGGAAGAAACCTCGTCGGTCAAGGACACTTCGTCAAAAAAAGACAATTCCTCGAAAAATACCTCCTCATGGGTATTGGATGTGGCGGCGTTCGTCCGCGAGATCGACGGCGAAAAGTATTTTGACGTTTCGGCGGCAGCCGCGGCAAGTCCGCGCCGTCCCGATGACAGTGAATTTTTCCCCGAACTGGACGGTTTTGTCGGTTATTACATTGAAAAAGGCGTGTATACGGTGGACGCCGAGACAATGTACCGTGTGATTGAATGCCCGTTCAAGGGCGACGGATCGATTAAATGGACAGGCTTCGAAGCCAACAACTGGATGAACAATTCCGACCCGTTCGACGGAATTCTTCCGATTTCCAAAATTCACGATCCGCTGTATCAGCAGCTCTGCCTGCCGCATGAGGACACCATTTCGGGGGAACCCGGAAACGGAAATAATAACTTCGAGGTACTCCCGAAGGTCGGCGGAAGTCTGACCACGCTTTGCGCCATCTATCTGAAAAAAGGAAAGGCGGACAGCCTTCCGGACGATGCGGTAGTCACGCTGTGCTTCGGCGAAATGCGGATGGCAGTCCGCAAGGACGACGGCAAAGGCTGGTTTTTGGCGGTAAATTCGACCGGACCGGACGAAGTTCACCCCGGACCTTCTTCGCTCGGAAATATCTATCCGATTCCGTGGCAGCTTGAAAACGACGCCAACCCCGTCAGTTCCTACAATGTCGGGCGCGATACGAACGTGAAATGGGTGGACGATCACTATGAGGTCACCGTCACGGGCGCCGATCTGAAGGGCAAGAAATTCACCGATTCCCGTGTCACGTGGGCGGTGTTCCACACCTGGAGTACCTTCTACAACTTTGATGACACAAACAGCATCGAAGGAATTGCCACAAGCTATAAGGTTTGGGTGAAGGAGCCGGAATGGTCGGGATTTTTGGTGGGCGACACCGGGGCGGATTGCCGACAGAACGGAGAACCGTGTCACCAGACCTTCGCCAGCCGTTATTTTTCCATCACCGATCAATCCAAGACCGTCTACGGACACAATGTCGGTCCGAAGCGGTATGACGAAATCATGGACAGCGAAAAGGTACAGGAGCTTCTCGGCCTGAAATAACCGCCTACGCTCCCGCGGAAATTTCCGCGGGAGCGTTTAAGCTCCGCTTTTCGTTGGAGTTTTTCTCCGAAAATACAGCAACAATTGTCCTATAAATCGAAATATTTGGCTTGATTTTCAGGCTGTTCTGTCGTAATATAAAAATATATTATCGCGCATCTGTAACATATATATTCAAATTTACTATTTTGGATATGCTGTAACGGAAACCGGGAAATACAGTTTGTATAAAAGAAACCAATTCTTTTAACAAAAGAGAAAGGAGATGTTTGAAAAGCACAACAAATTGCAGCGTTTCTGCCTTCACCACCGGCTGACGGCTGTGCTGTCATTTTGCCGGAAATGGGTCGTCCGTGTTCTAATGTCCCGGGCGAAGGCGGTAAAGGGGAGGTATTCCGAAAGGAATTTTCTCTTTCGCACTCTCAAAGATTTGTCCCATTTTATCCCATGGCGGTCGTTCGGCAAAGAAATGCCTTTGCTTGACGTTTTGCACCGTCGATCATAAAACGCATCATAAAATTTGGAGGAATGATTATGAAAAAATGGATTTGCGGCGCGCTTGCAGCGTCTATGATCCTCGCTTCCCTTGCGTCCTGCAACGGCGGCGGAGGCGGTACTGCCAGCAGAGGCGAGTACAAAGGCGAAGTCAGCACCCTGAGCACCGGCGAGGTGGTCAACGTGGAAGCCGGTATCCGCTATAACGACAAAAATGAATTGCTGTTTTTGCCGGAGGACGTGGGTGAAATCAACAACCCGATCGTCACCATGCTGATTCCGGCTCTGTCTGACGATTATTATGAATCGCAGATCAAATGGCGTGAGGACGCCTACGGTCTTGAGGCAAAAATCGACAACTGCGCTTGGAATGAGCGTGAGATGAAATGGGTCTCCTCGTACGTGGCGGGAACGCCGTACGATATTCTCAACGGCATCAACTACCCCACCACCGTCATCAAGGGACTGGTTCAGCCGATTGACGACCTTCTGCCGATTGACGACACGCGGTATTTTGAAGCTTCCAACAAATGGAACGGCAAGTCCTATGCCGTGACCGCTATCGATCAATATGCGGAAAAGGACGAACTGAGCGTCAGCGGCGTCTACGGCGTGTTCTTCAACAAAGAGCTTTTCGACGACAACGGACTGGAATATCCTTCCGATTTGTGGGACAAGGGCGAGTGGGACTTCCAGGCATTTTATGACGCGGCAAAAGCCCTGACCATGGATACCGACCGTGACGGTCAGGTCGACCAGGTCGGCTGCTACACCTGGATGAATGATATGTACACCGCGGCAAACGGTGCGCAGACGGTCACAATCACCGATGCCGGTGAAATTAAGCTCACCATGAACGATCCGAAGTACATCGAGGGTCTGGAGTGGCTGATTAAATGCAAGCCGTATGCAAGCATGGCCGGCGGTGATACGGCGTGGGCGTCCAGCAAAGCCGGTATGTTTGTCGAGCGTCTGGGCACCTCCAAGAACTGGAACAGCGAACTGTCCTTTGAATGGGATTGGGTTCCGTATCCGAAGGGACCGAGCGGCGATTACGGCTATCAGGGCTACTGCGGATCTGCCGGTTCGGGAATGACCTGCAACGTCGGTACCGGCGCGAAGAACACCGAAGGCGCAAAAGTCTTTATCGCTGCCGATCTGGCGCGCAGCAAGTACTACAAGAAGGGCGAAAATGTCGTGGACTTCAACCCGACCGATGCACAGCTTGAGCGCTGCAGACAAATGAAGGAATCCGGCAGACAAATCAAAGATTATGCAGGATCCGTCGGCAGCATCGGCAGCGACATCTGGGGTATGTGGACCTCTATCGCCGAGCTGGGCGGAAAAGCGGCAGTGGAGAAGTACACCCCGCCGTTCCAGAAAGAAATCGACAAATTGCTGGCGACGAAGGTCGAAGCGGACACCATTCCGTTCAAGACCCTCGGCACGGTAGACTTTGAGGACGGCAAGAACCCGTTGAAGGATGTCAACGGCGGTATGCTGTCGATCACCGACAACGCAGCCGAAGTCATCAGCGGCAGTAAGTCTCTGAAGGTGCAGTTGAGCCCGAATGTGGCTTACGGTCCGTATGCGATCACCACGGCAGAGAACTATCACTTCGCTTACGGCGGACAGTATAAAGTTTCGTTCAAAGCGAAAGCCGTCAACGGCACAGCGGCGAAGGAAGGACCGCTGGTCGTCTCCCTGCGTCCGTCCGCATCGGCGGAAACCGGCGACGATTCCGTCTCTTTGGGCGGATGGAATCCTGTGGATCTGTCCGACGGACAGGTACATGAGTTTGAACTGATGTTCAACGTCATGGAATTCTACGATGACCTCCAGTTGTTCCTGATCGGCGGTACGGGAGCGGAAAACCCGAACCTGGCAATCATCATCGACGATCTGACGATCGAGGAAATCAAATAAAGAATAAACTCGTCAGCGCCCGATGATCAATCATCGGGCGCTGAATTTTTGTTATCGAATTATGATTGGGAAGATCACCATGAATGAATTCAATCCTAAATTCCTTGTGAACATTCACGGAAAGGAATATTACGATGTTGCCGCCGCCGCAAAAGGCTATGACGGTGATGTCAGCCGTTTTTTCCCCGAAGAAGCCCCCGGCTATTTTCTGAAGGACGGCATTTTCCATGTGGACGCCGAGACGTTCCGCCGGATTCTCCAAAAGCCCTGTGCAGGCGACGGAGCAATCAAATGGACAAAATATGCCGTCGAGTGCTATATGCCAGAGCCGAATCCCGATCCGTTTGACGGGATTCTGCCCGTTTCCCGCATGAGCGATCCGCTGTACGTGTCCATGTGCGTTCCCAACGAACAGCACAGCTTTATGGACTGCAATTCCCAAACAGGCGCGGAATGGGAACGCGGACGGGTCAACGCATCGGTGCTGTTTCCCCCTACAAGCGCTCACAAATCCGTATTGGCAATCGGTGCAATGTTCAAAAATCCGCAGCTCCCGCTGGAGGATGACCAAGAATTCACCGTTTGCTTCGGAAGAATGACACTTTGCCTTCGCACGAAAACGTCCGACGGATGGTTTCTTGCCAACGACATTCCTTATCCCCCGGAGCCGCGCAATATTTACTACCTTCCCTGGACGCTGTATGACAACGGCGGTGTGGATGAAATGTGCCTGATTTTGCCGAAAGACCGCATCAGCATTGTGGACGGACACACGGAAATCCGCCTGAAAGGGTGCGAACTGAGCGGTGCAAACAAACGGGGAAAATTCCCGCTTGTCGAAGGAAGCGTGCTGCACTATTGGGCTGCTCCCGCCACGAACTTTGAAGATTGCTCCGAAATTTTGGGCATTGCTTCCAGCTATGAAATCTGGGTCAAGGAGCCTGAAATGGCGTATCACCTGACTGCCGACATCGGCGCCGATCTGTACACGCCCGGCATCGGTCATCCCGATCAGGCCTATACGGGCATCAATTTTGCCGTTACGGACAAGCCGCGCGTGGTGTTCGGACACAACGTCGGTCCGAAGCACTATGACGAAATCATGGACAGCAAAAAGGTCTGCGAAATGCTCGGTCTCAAATAAAAATAAGCGGAGGAAAACAATGAAAAAAATATTAGCGCTTCTGTTGGCAGCCATGCTGCTTTTGTGCAGCTGCAACAACTCGACGGAGACTTCTTCGACCGAAAGCACCGCTTCAAGTGAGTCCTCATCTGTGAAGGACACTTCGTCGAAAAAAGACAATTCATCGAAAAGCACCTCCTCGTGGGTGTTGGATGTGGCAGCATTTGTGCGTGAAATTGACGGCGAGAACTATTTTGACGTTTCGGCGGCAGCCGCGGCAAGTCCGCGCCGTCCCGACGACAGCGAATTTTTCCCGGAACTTGACGGTTTTGTCGGCTACTATATTGAAAAGGGCGTGTACATGATCGATGCAGACACCTGGCGGCGCGTGCTGGAATGTCCGTTCAAGGGCGACGGCTCGATCAAATGGACGGGCTACCGCGTGGAAAACTATATGTCCGAGCCGATTGCCGATCCGTTCGACGGGGTACTGCCCATTTCCCGCATGGACGACCCGCTGTATGTGATGATGTGCACTCCCAATGAGCAGCACTCTCCCTACGATTGCGTGGACAACGAAAGACCGAGTCCCAATCTGCGCGTCAATGCTTCTGCGCTCGTTCCGCCGAACGGCGATCACGAAGTCATGTGGACGATCGGGCAGCTGTTCCTGGATCCTACGAAAAAAGATCAGCTCCCGGCAGACGCCAAAGTTACCATCTGCTTCGGCAGAATGGCGCTTGCCATCTGCACCGAGGAGAACGGATGGCAGTTGGTGTCGGATCTGAAAGGTCCGGACTATCTGTACAATATGTACTACATCTTTAAGTCCAATGAAAGCAACACCGTTCAGAACAACAACAATGAAGATCACTACTCTTTGGCTTCCGACCGCGTGAAGTGGGTGGACGATCATTTTGAGCTTTATCTGACGGCGGAGGATTTCCTTCAGACCGAGCGTCACAAGCAATATCCGGTCGTGCTGGGCGCTCATTCCCATTACTGGGGTTCTCCCGGATATCGGTTGAAAAAGGGCGAAGGGGAAAAAATCATCGGCATTGCCGGCAGCTATGAAGTCTGGGTGAAGGAACCGGAATATTCCGGACTTTTCACCGCCGACATCGGGGTGGATATGTACGGTGCAAGAGTTGACGGACGTCCCGACCAAGCGTTCACCGGCTATAATTTTGCCGTGACAAGCGAGCCGCGCGTCCTTTACGGACACAATGTCGGTCCGAAAAACTATGACAAAGTCATGGACAGCGAAAAGGTTCAGGAGCTTCTCGGCATGAAATAAATGCCGACGCTCCCGCGGAAATTTCCGCGGGAGCGTTTTTTTGTGTATTCGGATGCAGCAAGGCGCTTTACAGGCTCGGTTGATCTACAAATGTCACTTCCGGCTCGCCTTTCAGCCCGTCGCTTTCAAAAATCACCAGCTCATTTTCCCCTTTTTTCAGCAGGGAAGCGGGTACATACAGCGCCTTTTGCGGTCCGATCTCCCAGAAACGTCCCAGATTGAAGCCGTTAAGCACCGCAAAGCCCTTGGTGAAATTGTCCGTGCGCAAAAATGTGTCGGCAGGAGTGTCCACGGAAAACGTGCCGCGGAAAAACGCCGGCGTTTTTGCCGAAGCATCGCCGTAGCGCAGCGCGGTCAGATCGGTCATCGGCAAGGGGGTAACCTCCCACGAAAAATGAATCTTTCCGCCCAGAAGCACCCGTCCCGGCAAGCCCTTTTTGCGCATCATTTTCGGTCCGAAATTGGTTCTTCCCATGTTTTCGACCAGCACGGTCAGAATGTCGCCCGCCTGCGCCGTCACGTTCACCGACAGTGTCTCGTCATTGACATACACCTTCCCGATCAACCGATCGTTGACAAACACGTTCGCACGGTCGCCAAGGCTCTCGAACGAAAGCGACGCTTCGTGATAATCGCGGGAAAGGCGTGTGCGGTAGGCAATATAGCCGTAGCCGATGCCGTATTCCTCCATTGCCCGCGGAACCTCGCTGTGAATCGGCTTTGACAACGCATTCAGCTGCGGCAAAAGCGCTGCGGCTTGGGAGAGCTTCACCGTACCGAACGCCTTTTTCGGGCGATTGGCGGGAACGTCGGGCGGGGTATGCCCCGTGATTTCGGTGATCACGTCGCGCACGGCGAAATACTTTTCCGTCGTGTCCCCGCACTCGCTCAGCAGGGCGTCGTAGTCATAGCTGGTGACATCGGGCGTAAATTTTTTGTCATGGTTGGCGCCCGCCGTGAATCCGAAATTGGTGCCGCCGATGAACATATACATATTCATGCTGCCCTTCCGGAGCATATCGCGCACCACGCCCGCATATGTCTTTGCGTCTGTGGTATGATGCGCTTCGTCGCCCCATGCGTCAAACCATCCGTCCCACATTTCCATGCACATTTTCGGCACGTCGGGGAAGCGGCAGTCGTGCTCGGCAAAATTTTCCTTCACACGGCTGCCGAAATTGAGTGTTGGCAGGCAGCCCTCCACCGTACCGTCCGCCAATGCCGAAGCGGAACCGCCGTCGCTGGTGAACAGCGGAACATCAATTCCGCGGCGGCGATAGCCGTCGCGCAGATGGGCAAGATACTCACGGTCGTCGCCGTAGTACCCATACTCGTTTTCGCACTGCATCATGATGATCGGACCGCCGTTGGTGCACAGAAGCGGACGCAGCTTTCCGAGCAGGACATCCAGGTAGCGGTCAAAATAGCGGATATAGGTCGGGTTCATGCAGCGAATCTCCATATCGTCCTCGCACTGAATCCACCACGGCAGTCCGCCGAAATCCCACTCGGCGCAGATATACGGACCGGGACGCACAATCACCATCAGTCCCGCCTTCTGCGCCTTTTTTACAAAACGGACAATGTCCAGCCGATCGGAAAAATCAAATTCGCCGGGGCGCGGCTCGTGCATATTCCATGCGCAGTAGGTCTCCACGCAGTTGCAGCCGACCGCGCGCAGTTTGCGGAAAATGTCATCCCAAGTGTCGGGAAGGTTGCGAAAATAGTGAACCGCTCCGGAAATCAGCTTGATCGGTTTTCCGTCCACACAGAATTGATTTTTTTCAATGGAAAAAGTCATGCAAACCCCTCTTTCGTCCTTTCGGCTCTCTCACAAGCCGCATTTTTTGCCATTATAGCATACTTTTTCCCTGCGGGCAATCCCCTTTCTCCGTTTTTGCCCATTTGCTCTCAAGTTTTCGGATTGAAAAGCGTTTCCGCTCCTCCCGCCGAAAAAAAATCCCTGTCAGGCGTGCCTGACAGGGATTTTTGATGCTTATCAGAGTTTTTCTCTCTGCACGTAAGAGGTATGCAGAATCTCATGCGCCAGATGGCTGCCGGGTTCGCCGAAAAATTCCTTATAGGCAATCTTGACTTCCGGATTCTCATGGGATTTACGCAGCACTGCCGCTTCGTCAATGCTGTACAGCGCTTTCGCACGTGCTTCGCGGATATCCTCGAAATTCTTGATGTACTGCGGTTGAATTGGCTGTCCGCCGCCGTTGACACAGCCGCCGGGGCAAGCCATGATCTCTACAAAGTGATAGGTCTTTTCGCCGCTCTTGATCGCGTTGAGCAGTTTCTTGGCATTTGCCAGACCCGAAGCCACCGCAATTTTGATCTCCATACCGTTGACGGTATAGGACGCTTCTTTGATTTCCTCAAAGCCGCGGACATCCTCAAATTCCAGCTTCTTCAGCTCTTCGCCCGTCAGCGTCTCGACCGCGGTTCTCAGCGCCGCTTCCATTACACCGCCGGTCACACCGAAGATTACGCCGGCGCCGGTATACTCGCCGAGCGGAGAATCCGCCTTTTCTTCGGGGAGGGTATTGAACATCAATCCGGCTTTCTTGATCATGCGCGCCAATTCACGCGTCGTAATCGCCACATCGACATCCGGAATTCCGTCGCCCGCCGCCGACTGGTCGGCACGCTCCGCCTCAAACTTCTTCGCGGTGCAGGGCATGACGCTGACCACGACGATATCGTGGGGATCCATGCCGAATTTCTTCGCGTAATAGGTTTTCACCGTCGCACCGAACATCTGCTGCGGAGACTTGCAGGTGGAAAGGTTCGGGATAAATTCGGGGAACTTATGCTCGCAGAATTTGATCCATCCGGGAGAGCAGGAGGTGATCAGCGGCATGGCTCCGCCGTTCTGCACACGGTCAAGGAACTCGTGCGCTTCTTCCATAATGGTCAGGTCGGCGGAGAAGTTGGTGTCAAACACCTTATCAAAGCCGAGACGGCGCAGTGCCGCAACCATTTTGCCTTCGGCATTGGTGCCGATCGGCAAGCCGAACTCCTCGCCCAGTGCCGCACGGACAGCCGGAGCCGTCTGCACAACCACGTGCTTGGAAGGATCTGCCAGTGCTGCCCAGACCTTATCGGTATCGTCCTTTTCGGTCAGTGCGCCGGTCGGACAGACATTGATGCACTGCCCGCAGGAAACGCAGGTGGTTTCCGCCAGATCCATATCAAACGCACAGCCGATATGAGTGCGGAATCCGCGCTCGTTTGCGCCGATGACCGCTACGGACTGCAATTTCGAGCAGGTCGCCACGCAGCGGCGGCACAGGATGCACTTATTGTTGTTGCGGATCATATGGCGAGCCGAAGTGTCGATCTCATGCACGGGATTTTCGCCGGCATAGAAGTCCTCATCGGTGATGCCGTATTCATTGCACAGTGCCTGCAGCTCACAGCTTCCGCTGCGCACGCAGGACAGGCAGTTTTTCTGATGCGTCGAAAGCATCAGCTCCAGGGTCTTGCGGCGGGATTCGATGACCTTCGGAGTGTTCGTGAAGATCTCCATGCCGTCGTTGACCGGGTACACGCAAGCCGCCGCCATACCGCGGGCGCCCTTTACCTCCACCAAGCACATACGGCACGCGCCGATGGCGTTGATGTCTTTCATATAGCAAAGCGTCGGAATACGCACGCCGGCGTAGTTCGCCGCTTCCAGGATCGTCGATCCTTTCGGAACGGAATACTCAATGCCGTTGATTTTTACATTCACAAAATCCATTTGCCTTTTCTCCTTTCGATGATCCTTTAGTTCTTTGAGATTGCTTTGAACTTACAGTTGCCCATGCAAACGCCGCACTTGAGGCACTTGGCGGGATCGATCGCAAAGGATGCCAGCTTATGACCGGGCGCGGTGTAGTCGGTACGGGTGATCGCGTCTGCCGGGCAGTTTCTCGCGCACATACCGCATCCGATACACTTGTCTTTATCAATCACAAAATTCAGCAGGTGCTTACATACGCCCGCCGGACACTTCTTCTCCACAACGTGCGCTTCGTACTCATGGCGGAAGTATTTCAGCGTGGACAGTACCGGGTTCGGCGCTGTCTGTCCGAGTCCGCACAGGGAGTTGGCTTTGATATAATAGCACAGCTCCTCCAGCTTATCCAGGTCTTCAAGCGTCGCTTTGCCGCGGGTGATCTTATCCAGCATTTCCAGCATTCTCTTGGTGCCGACACGGCAGGGCGTACATTTTCCGCAGGACTCGTCAACCGTGAATTCCAAGAAGAATTTCGCGATATCCACCATGCAGGTGTCCTCGTCCATGACGATCAATCCGCCCGATCCCATCATCGAACCGATGGCAAGCAGGTTGTCATAATCAATCGGAATATCGAAATGCTCTGCGGGGATACATCCGCCGGAAGGTCCGCCGGTCTGTGCCGCTTTGAACTTTTTGCCGTTCGGGATACCGCCGCCGATCTCGTCGATGACTTCACGCAGCGTGGTGCCCATCGGGACTTCCACCAGACCGGTGTTGTGAATCTTTCCGCCCAGTGCGAATACCTTGGTTCCCTTGGACTTTTCGGTTCCCATGGAGGAGAACCACTCGGCGCCCTTGAGGATAATCTGCGGGACGTTTGCGTAGGTTTCCACGTTGTTCAGAACCGTGGGTTTGCCGAACAGACCCTTGACAGCCGGGAACGGCGGACGGGGACGCGGCTCGCCGCGCTTGCCTTCGATGGAGGTCATCAGTGCCGTTTCCTCGCCGCACACGAACGCGCCGGCGCCCAGACGGATGTCCAGATCAAAGCTGAAGTCGGTTCCGAAAATATTTTTACCCAGCAAGCCGTTTTCTCTTGCCTGGTTGATGGCAATGCGCAGACGCTGTACCGCAATCGGGTACTCCGCGCGGATGTAGACATAACCCTGGGTCGCGCCGATCGCGTAACCGGCAATCGCCATGGCTTCGATCACGACGTGCGGATCGCCTTCCAGCACGGAACGGTCCATGAACGCGCCCGGGTCGCCCTCGTCGGCGTTGCAGCAGACATATTTCTGATCGGCATCCGGCACAAGCACACGCGCAAGCTGCCATTTTTTACCGGTCGGGAAGCCGGCGCCGCCGCGTCCGCGCAGACCGGAATCCAGCACGGTCTGAATCACGGAATCCGGGGTCATTTCGGTCAGGGCTTTGCCCAGCGCCTGATAACCGCCGCGGGCGATATACTCGTTGATATCCTCCGGATCGATGACGCCGCAGTTACGCAGTGCCACACGGTGCTGTTTCTTATAGAACGGGGTTTCGTTAAGCGATTTGATCTTGTCGCCGTCCACGGTGTCGGCGTACAGGTATTTCTTCACGGGGTTGCCGCCGACCAGATGCTCGGAAACGATTTCCGGAATCTCCTCGGGCTTTACGCGGCTGTAAAAGGTTCCTTCCGGATACACGACCATGACCGGTCCCAAAGCGCACAGACCGAAGCAGCCGGTATGCACAATCTTGATTTCGTCGGCGATATTATTCTTCTCAAGCTCCGCTTTCAGCACGTCGGAAATGGTGTGCGAACCGGATGCCGTACAGCCGGTACCACCGCAGATCAGGACGTGTGCGCGATATTTTTTATCCTCAGCATGGATTCCGTTTTCGTTGTTGCGGACGGCAACGGCGCTTTCCAGCTGATCGCGGATGACTTTCAGTTCAGCAAGACTCTTCATATTCCCTCTCCTTTAGTCCTTGTATTTGGCGAGGATGCCCTCAATTTCGTCCACGGTCAGTCTGCCGTAGACCTCGTCGTTGATGGTCATGACCGGAGCCAGACCGCAGGCACCGATACAACGGCAAGCCTCCAGAGAGAATTTTCCGTCGCTCGTACACTGACCGCCCTCAATGCCCAACACGCTGACCAGCTTGTTATAAACATCGCCGGAGCCCTTGACGTAGCAGGCGGTCCCGAGACATACGGAAATTTTGTATTTGCCCTTCGGGTTCAGCGCAAACTGGGAGTAGAAGGTCGAAACCTCATACACCTGTTCCAGCGATAGATCCAGTCCTTCGGCAATCATCTTCTGTACTTCGATCGGCAGATATCCGTAGATATCCTGTGCGCCGTGCAGAACCGGCATCAAAGCACCCTTATCGTCTTTGTGCTCCGCAATCAACGCTTTCAAACGCGCCTCCTGCTCAGCCGTGCCGCTGAAAGGAACGCTGCATACCTTTTTTGCCATGCTTTAAAAGCCTCCTTAAGGTTTCTATATCATTTTTATATTATACCAGTTATCAAAAATGATATCTACCCTATTTTCACACAAACATCGACCATTTTTTTGTGCATTTTCCACAAACTTGTCCTCTGGTACGCGATCCGCTCGTTCCCGTTTTCCAGCCAAATCCTTCCGCAGCGGGAAAATCCCGTCTTTTTGAGCAGATTTTGCATCGGAAGATTGTTCTCGTACGTGTCGATGCGCACATTTTGAAACTTCTCCGCCGCCCACAAAAGGCATGCCTGTGCCGCGCCGTGTACCGTTTTTGCCGAAGCCAGCCGATGAACCACCGCATAGGGCTTGTCGTTGAGCCACGCGCCCTCGATGACCGCATAGGTCGGGTCATTCTCGACGGCACAGTAAAACACCGCCGCAATCTGCCCGTTTTCCCGACAGACATAGCTTTTTCCCTCCGCGATATCCCGCTCGATCAGCTCCCGCGGCGGATGCCCGTCGCCCCACTGGTCGGGATTGCCGTGGCTTTTCATGAACGCACGGGCATCTGCGTAAATCTTCAGAATTTCCTCCAGGTCGTTTTCGGTTGCCGTTTCGATTTTCACTTATTTTCCTCCCGTTTCTTTGGCAAGCCCGTCACGGTACTGCTTCGGGGTGACGCCGTTGTATTTTCTGAAAAAGCGAATGAAATAACTCGGCGACGAAAACCCGATTTCCTCCGCGATTTCCTTCACACCTGCGTCGGTTTGCGTCAGCAGCTCCTGCGCACGGCGGTTCTTCTGTTCGCTGATGTAACGGATCAGCGTGATTCCCGTATGATGGCTGAACGCCCGCGACAGATACCCCGCCGTCACGCCCACCGCCTCCGCGACCATCTGGGTGGACAGCTCGCTTTTCAGATTTTCCGCCACATACGTCTTTGCCTTCTGCACCACATTCGGACTTTGCGGCGGTTCCTCCGACGCGAAAATCCGATCGGCAAGCCGCTGCCAGAAGGACAGCAGCTGGCGGTTATTGACCTTTTCGTTAAAGTTCAGATCCGGATACTGCGCCTCCTCCAGCGCCTGTTGGAGCGAAAAAAGGCAGGCAAAATCGTTGACAAACGCGGTCATATGATGGATCAGCATTTCTCCCGCCTGGCGGCAAAGGCGCGTATGGTTGAGGTTGACCGTCAGCACCGATTCGATCAGCAGCAAAAACCGTTGGCGATCTCCCAATTCATACAAGTGACACAGCTGTGGCAGGCGTTCCAGGTTTTCCAGCGTCATTGCAGCCGCCCGATCCGCGCGCCGCAGCCGCCCGAAAATGGGCGGCTGCGGCGCGTCCTGCCCGAGAATGGCAAGCAGTGCGTTTTCCAACCGCTCAAACGAATCGCCGCGGCACAGCGTCTGCGCCGAATCACGCGCCGTCCCGAACGGCATCACATCCACCACCCGCACCGACGGATGCGCCCGTTGAAGCCGAAGCACCAGCCGTGCAAAATCCGTCCGATCCTGTGCGTGATCGTACAAAATGACGTCAATTTCCTCGAACAGCAGGCTGTCCGTGATCTGCGACGGGGTTTCGATGCGCAGCAAATTGAACAGCGGCAATCGGCTGTTCAGCAGTGAATGGATCAGCGTGTCCGAAAACATTTTTTCGCCTGAAATCAACAAAACGGTTTTCATGGTTCCTCCGTAACAGTACTTTTTTGTCAGTATAGCATATTTTTTACCTATTTACAAGAATTTCGTTTCCGTCTATAATAGAAAAAACAATTTCTTTCCGAGGTGACTCCATGCCGCAATTTCTTCTTTTTCTCTATCTCGCGATTCTCAACCCGACCGCCTTTTTCGTCTACGGTCTGGACAAATCCTACGCGCGCCGCCGTCACCGCCGCATCAGCGAAAAGTGCCTGTTGCTGCTTGCCCTATGCGGCGGTGCGCTCGGCGCGCTTTGCGGAATGCTTGTATTCCGCCACAAAACAAAGCACGTGCTTTTCACCGTCGGCGTCCCGCTGATCCTCGGTTTATGGTGTGCCCTGCTGTTTTTTCTGTTTCGTCCCTTCTGAGCCATGCGGGCAAAAGACCGTCTCTCCGCGGTTTATGCGAAAATTGCCGTTTTCGGGGATAGGATTTCCCGATGGTATTTTTCGGAAATCCCTTGAAAATTTAATAAAAATCTGCTATAATCAGTTCACATATTTATAATGCAGAGGTGAGTATTTTGAAAAACAAGATTTTTTTCATCGGAATTTTGATTTGTCTGTGTCTGTGTGCCTGCTCGACGGGAGACACTGTCAGCGGAAACAGTGAAACCATGCGCTCATCGTCACAAACCGAGGAGGATGACGAAAAGACATCTTTTGAAAAAATCAAAATCGGCGCAGCAAACATACAGCTTGAATTCAGCGAGTATCAATACGGAGTTTTCGCACTCGATACAGACGGAAATCTTTATTTCGGTAATGAAGACAGCAATTCGATGGTGCTTGTGGATACTGAGGTAAAAGATTTCGATTATGATGACGAAGCCGGGACGTTATATGTTCTGAAAAAGAACGGCGATTTGCTTTCCTCGCAGGATTCCAGAGAATATCGTGTGGGACAACCGCTCTCTCTTTTCTGCCATAACGACAGTGCGGAAAAGATTTCTTACCCTCTTCTGATGCTGTCTGACGGCAGCGTGCTCCGCTATCGGTGGGAAACCGACGCTTGGAATTCCCTGGATATCACGGCAAAAAAAATAGACGAGGCTGCCCTTATTGATGACAATGACACGCTGTGGTACCTTGACTACTCTGCCGAAGCATTGCAGAAAATTGCAGAAAACGTGATCGATTGCTCTTACAGCGCTCGGAATGAAGCGTATGATTCTTCAAACATCTGGTATATCACCTCAGACCATACGCTCCATATTTACCAAACAGAGAAAACCGAATCGGAAATATCCGCTTTCCCGGAGAATATTGTCGCTGTAGCCGGTGATATGGGACACTATCTGGTACAACAGGAAGACGGGACCTTGCTGTACGGATCGCTGACAGACCCGGCAACCGAACTGTTGGGAATCCGAGGGCAGGGGCATTCTATGGATTTTTTCGGATTTTATTTTTGTACTTATATCGATGAAAAAGGAAAAATTCACTTGGATCGCCGAGAACTGGGAACCTATGAATTTTTTGTTTCACAATAAAATACGCCATGCAGGAATTTTCCTGCATGGCGTATTTTTACTCAAAGGTAATCATACGGGCTGATACTCGTCAATGCTTCATCTATGGTAGGAAGTCCGGCAGGTGAAGTTTGGCGTCCTTTGCGAACCTCAATATGCAGATGCTGACCGGCATTTTCAAGACCGGCACTGGACTGCGTACCCAAAAAGTCGCCTTCATAGATAGTTTTATTGCATTTCGCTTCGGTGTTTGTGGTATTCATATGAAGATAAAGATAAGTAACATCTTTGTCTTTATCATAGATGGCTACGATACCGTAGCGCCCACCGACTGCGGTTACCTCGCCAGTGTGAGCAGAAACGATCCTGGCGCTGGCAGATGCATACATATCGATACCCGAATGATACTTTCCCGAATAGTTAGTGTGTTTGGCATATGCTGCACCAAACAAATTATAGAGACACATGTCATCAGGAGCAGATGAGGTCTGGAACACTTTCTTATAAAATGCTTTTACCGCATTAGCTTTTGAAACGCCACCGTTTTGTGCCCAAGTACCGCTAACCATGCCGGAACCGGGATGGAAATACTCAATACCTCCAGTATAAGAGTTTCCCGGCATATTAGTCACTTCGACGCCTTTATCTGGAGAGGGATCAGGAGTCGTTCCGCCATTCAGCGGAATCAGTTTCCAATCCTGACTATAGTCAGTCAGACCACCTGCATAAAAGTAAACATTCCCACTCGCATCCACATCTTTACCGCCGGAAGTACCATTACTTCCCTGATTGGCGGTCAGATATTTGGTGGGATAATTACCGTCAGCAAGACAAATCCGAACGTAACCATCGGTGGTTTCCTCGAATTCAAGATATGCAGTGTTTGAACGCGTATAAACATGAGCGTTATAGTCTTTTACCTTTTTAAGGGAAGAAGAACCGGTGAACAGATCCAATACCAGATTAGAATTGCCTTTGCAGACAAGGTATTCATGACCGTCTTTTTTCTCGTACAACCACTGCTGGCAAATATCGTTGTCGTCCGACTTGTAAAGGCAAACATTAGCCAAAGATTTAGGGGTGGTGCCGTAAACATTCAGAGAACGGCTGGTGTCAGCTCGACTCTCCAGGCGATAGGTTACATTTTCATTAGGTCTCATAATAATATCTTTCTCCTTTTTAATTTTTTTGAAAGCGCCCGATTCTTCCTGCACTCCGCGGCGAGCCGTCAGATTCATAGCTTTCATCTATCTGAAAACTCCAAAAATGGATTCAGATTCTTAATTTTTCGCTATACATTTATTGACAAGATGTTTAACAACTGATAGGAAGTATGAGGTTAAACTATTTTCTTGTCCTTTTGTATTTTGCTTAAATGACAAAGTGAAGTAAGGGTAAAAATATACAACATTAACTTCACA
>ERZ808246.592-NODE-592-length-29437-cov-7.626608_pt1 | contig 29437 bp, 24 predicted proteins | sample MGYA00521083_ERZ808246 | MGnify/ENA primary metagenome ERZ808246 (study PRJEB31516, sample SAMN03275577) | gut metagenome | biome: mammalia-associated habitat; material: feces | host: Papio cynocephalus | place: Kenya | collected 2012-07-07 ...
TCATTGCAACTGTGCTGGCCATGGTCATGGCTCTGGCACTGTGCACCACCGCGTTCGCGGCGGTCAACGCTCCCGACGCCAAGCTTTGGGACCTGACGACGGCTAAGAGAGTCGATTACACCACGAACGATGGCGAAGGCTATGTTGTCAAGCATACCGATGCCAAGGAGTACAACGACGCCGGTAACGTCGAGTACTGGACTAAGGGCGATGATGCCTACGTCTATATTGAGTGCTCCCAGAAGGAAGCTACCCACGCTATCGCTGTGAAGCAGGGCTTTGAGACCTATGTGAAGGAGTATGACCTGTCTCAGTTCGAAAAGGCTGATGTTGTTAATTACTACGACATCGTGACCGAGCAGGGCAAGACCAGCGAGAAGGCTTCCTGCACTGTGAGCCACTACCTGACCGACGGTTACCTGGATGGCGAGAACAACTTCTATGTCAAGGGCTCCGGCGAATATGCTTTCAACGTTAAGCTGAAGGGTACTCAGACCATCGTGTCTGTCGTTGCTGCTGATCCTGATGACGTTATCTACGCTTCCTGCGTTCTGGGCGAGGCCAAGAAGAATGCCGACAAGGGTTGGTATGAGGCTACCTGCCTGGTCTGCGGCAAGACCTATGCTCTGACCGACGACCTGTCCGTGCTGGCTAAGAATGGCATCAAGAAGGACGACACCACTCCTTATAGTCAGTTCAACGCTCTGTGCGTTATCGGCGACAACAACTCCACCGGTAAGTACGCTTTCGTCACCGGCCAGAAGTTCGCTGATTCCTATGACTACTCTTGGGCTATCTCCGCTGCTGCTACCGAGACCAAGCCCGCTGGCACTTCTTCCAGCCCCAAGACCTTTGATGCTGGCATCGCTATGTACGTCGGTATGGCTCTGACCTCCGTCGCCGGCTCCGCCGTCGTGATTGGTAAGAAGAAGGAGTTTTAATTAAACTCAAAAAAGAGAAGCACCCTGCCGGGTGCTTCTTTTTTTGACTTTAATTATCCCACCCCCTGACGGGGGTGGGGAGATTAAAGAGCGTTTGCCGCGGGGCCTTTCTTTTTTGTGACACCTCATCCGTCACGGCTTCGCCGTGCCACCTTCCCCTCAAGGGGAAGGCTATCGCCTGCGGGCGGGGCGGGGGACACCTCATCCGGCGCTGCGCGCCACCTTCCCCTCAAGGGGAAGGCTATCGCCTACGGGCGGGACGGGGGAACTTTACGCCGCTGCGCGGCTACACCTCATCCGCCCCCTTCGGGGGCACCTTCCCCTCAAGGGGAAGGCTTGAGATACGGCCTCCAAGGGGAAGGCTTACTGGGGCGCCCCCAGGGGAAAGGCTTTTGGGTGCTTTTATGGGCTTTATCGTCATTCTGCACAACAATTCCCCTCAAATTTCTGCCTATTGCGAATTGAATTGTTCGATGGCCGGTGATAAATTTAGGTTGGCATTTGCCGAAAAGTGGTGAAACGGAGGGGTTTTTAAGATGAAACGATGGCTTTCCGGGCTTTTAGCGGCGATTATGGTGCTGCTTTTGCTGCCGGCGTCTGCCAGCGGCACAGAGAGCTTTTATGCCTACCTGTACAGCAACCCAATCGCCGCGGTCGGAGAAACAGCATCCGTAGCGTTATTCTTGGGCCAAAACTCCACATCGCGGGAGTACAACACCTATTTCTTCCAAATCGACTATGACGCGGAAAAGCTTACGTTCTCGAGTGCCACTATCGGCAGCAGCAGCGAAGATCCTGATATCATTGATTACTCTGTTCCTGGTCGTTTGACCATAGGCGGCTACGGAGAACCGCGCTCCGACGGCTTTATCATGCTGAATTTCACCGTAAAGGCTGCCGGTGAAGCCACTGTGAAATTGGTCAAGGCACAGATGGACGTCCGCGCCAACGCGGCAAAGGATGCCCAAACCGCCAGCGTACCGGACGGCCAAAGCGACACGGCAACGATCCTGTGCGGCGGCTTCCCTGTTGTGCTTCCAAAATGTGCTACCGGTGCCGCTTATGTGGCCGCAAACGGCGATTATACCTTCACCGTCGATCCCAGCTATGACTACGACTTTTCGGCCACTGTGAATAATGAAAAAGTTGACATCATCAACAACGGCGACGGCAGCTACACGATCGAAAATGTCACCGGCGAGCTGGTCATCAGCACCAACAGCACACCCACTGTCAAAACATACGAAGTGACCGTTGAGGGCGACGGCTCCGGCGACGTCAGCGACCCCACTCCCGCAATGCATGGGCAGGACTATACCTTCACGGTCACGCAGGCTGCCAACTACGACTACGCGGTGGCCGTAACGGTGAACGGCCAGCCGGTAACGTGCACTGTCAGCAGCAGCAGCGTCTATACCTACACGATCCCGGCAGAGTTCGTCACCGGCCTGGTGGTCATTACGGTGAAGAAGGCCCCGCAAAGCGGCACCACGCAAATCGTGCTTACGGGCAGCGGCGCCGCCGATGTATCGAAGGGCGTTACGTCCTATACCGTAAAAAACGGTGAGGCTTTTACATTCGGCATCGATCACAAAGAGGGATTTGACTACACGGTCACCGTCATGGCCGGCGAGGATACCCTCACGCTCCAGCGCAATGCAGAAAACACCAGCACCTACACCATCCCCGGAGACTACATCAAGGGCGGCATTATCATGGTGAGCATCACCAAAACGGCGCAGCTTGCATTGACGGTGGACGCGGTCGAGTATGTGAAGTATACAGGCGGCAGCGCCGTGTGGCTCATCACCGCCGCGCCGGAAGCAAAGCTCCCTGCGACCAAGTCCCTTTACTACGGTGATACGGCCATGTTCTGGTCAGAGAAATACAAGTCTTATGCCTGGCTGTTAATGAGCAGCAAATCGCAGGATGCTGTGAAGGCTGATGCAGAAGCTGCCATCACTATCAAAGAAAACGCCGTCACATCTGTCGAATACGGCGGCGACGTCAATGGCACGGGCCATATCGACATCAACGATGCCCAGTATGTCTATGACCTCTATAACGCCAAGCATTCCGCACTTGACATAGAGAAGTTCCTCCGCTGCGATGTCAACGGTGACCGCGGAGTAAGCGTCGATGACGTCCGGGCTATTGTCAGCCTGCTGCTGCACTGATAAGTCAAAAGAGAAGCGCCCTTCAGGCGCTTCTCTTTTTCAGATCGGGCAAAAAAACTGCGAAAGCCGCGGGGCCTTTTGTCAGGACTCCATGTGCTTGCCCAGAAAGGACGCCACGGTCTGGGCCAGCTTGCACTCCGTCTCCCCCGCCGGCTTGCCGTCGAGAGAGAGAAAGAGCACCGCGCCCAGCACGTCGCCGCCGCAGAGAATAGGCGCCGCCACAGCGGCGCGGAACTGCTCGTTCTCATCGCTGACGGCCACGCCCTCGCCGCAGTAGAGGCCGCGCTGGTCCATGACCTGCTCCAGCGCGGCGGAGACGGGCTTGCCCAGCAGCTCCCTCTTCCCCGCCCCGGCGATGGCGATGACCGCGTCGCGGTCAGTGACGGCGGCGGAAAAGTCCGTGCTGCGGCTGAGGGTATCGCAGAACTGCGCGGCGAACTCCTCCAGCCCGCCGATGAGGGAATACTTCTTGAAAATGACCTCACCGTCGCGGGTGGTGTAGATCTCCAACGGGTCGCCCTCGCGGATACGCATGGTGCGGCGGATCTCCTTGGGGATGACCACACGGCCCAGGTCGTCGATGCGGCGCACGATGCCTGTTGCTTTCATATATGAAATTCCTCCAGTCAAAGCAGATTTTACTTCCATAGTCTTTGTCCGGCACCGAAGGAATATGCATCCGCCGTATATGGCATTCTCTCACACAGAACGGCCTGCTTTGCAAAAAAACAGACCCGCCTGACGGCAGGTCTGTTTTTTTGCGTTTGCCGTACAGCGCAGATACAGCTGTCCCGCAAGGCTTCACGGCAGCCCCCGTCCGGCGCTATTCCGGCCCGGACTGTGCCGGGAACGCCCGGTCCTCGCCCTCGATCCGGTCGATGAGCCGCTGGATATAGGGAGACAGGCGGCGTGACGTCTGATACAGTATCACATCGCAGCCCCGGATGGGCTCCGTGCCGCAGGGGCGTTCCACCAAACCGTAGGCATCCTTCAGCGCCGGGGCGGTGGGCGTAGTCCAGATATAGCTGCCATGCACGTTGGACAGCATCTCCATCAGCGTGCCCCGGTCATAGATGAAGATCACGTTTTTCCGGCGGTCCGCCGCCCGGCCGCCGGTATAGCGGTAGTCGGAATAGGGATAGATGGGCATATCGTAGTCGGCGTGGACCACCTCGGTGTAGGGTGCCAGCTGCTCCGGCATGATATGCGCCGCCCCGGCCAGCGGATGACTGCCGGACAGCAGCAGCACATAGGGCTGCGGCCTGAGCTTCACGGCAGTCAGCCCGCGCAGCTGCGCCGTGTGCAGGTAGTAGTCCGCGGTCATATAGTTGGGCTTGAGGATGCCGATATCCGCGTTGCCGGCGGCCACATCCTCGATGACCTGCATATTGGTGGCCTCGCAGATACGCGCCCGGAACGGCACGCCGCTTTCCGCAAAGTCGTTGAGGTACCGGGCGATGCGGTCTGAAATGGCAGAGGACCGCGCGGTGGTAACGGACAGGGAGACGCTGTCGTCCCGGCTGTGGTAGGCGGACTCCAGCGCGTCGAACTGCGCCACGATATCCGCCGCCTGCCGCAGGAACTGCTCCCCCGCGTGGGTAACCTCCACCCCCCGTGAGCTGCGCTTGAATAGGGTGATACCGATCTCTGCCTCCAACTCCCGAATGGTACTGCTGAGATTGGGCTGCGCCATAAACAGGCTTTGCGCCGCCCGATTGATGGAGCCCGCCCGGCCGACCTCCAGGGCACATATCAGCTGCTGTCGTGTCATAACTGCCTCCCTATCCGTGTTCTGCGTCCATCATACCACGTCTCGTCCGCTTTTGGAAGCCGAAGTTATATGTTATTTCATATAGCTCCATATAAAATATATATTTTACGCTCTGTTTCTATCAGAGTATGCTATATGTATTCCTATATAATCGCGGTGAGATATACTATGAATTTCAACCTTACTGAAGAAGCGAAAAAACAGCGGGACTACATGATCGCCCAGCGCCGCTATCTGCATCGGCACCCCTGCGTCTCCTTCCATGAGGAGGACACCCGGGACTATCTGGCCGCGGAGATCACGGCGCTCGGCCCGGACGCGCTGCGGCCCTGCGGGAAGAACGGTCTGGTGGCCGACCTGCACGGCTATGCCGGCGGGCGGACCATCGCCTTCCGCGCGGACATGGATGCCCTGCCGGTGCAGGAGGAGACGGGCCTGCCCTTCGCCTCGGAAAATCCCGGCGTCATGCACGCCTGCGGCCACGACTGTCATATGGCGGCCCTGCTGGGCCTGCTGCGGTCTATGGCGCAGCACCGCGCGGCGCTGAAATACAACGTGCGCTTTATCTTTCAATATGCCGAGGAGCCGGATCCCGGCGGCGCCATCGATATGATCGCCGACGGCTGTCTGGACGGCGTGGACCGCATTTACGGCCTGCACGTGGACAACCAGCTGCCTGTGGGCACCGTGGGCATCAAGGACGGCCCCTACATGGCCGGCTCCGGCCGCTTTGACGTGACCATCCGCGGTCAGGGCGGCCACGGTGCGCTGCCCCACCTGACCACCGATGTGCTGGGCGCTGTCTGCCACACCGTCTCTGCCATCGACGCCATCCCCGGCAAGCTGCTGGGCCCCGGCGAGGAGGGCATTATCAGCGTGTGCTACATTAATGGGCAAAGCGCCTTTAACGTGCTGCCGGCCGAGGCCAATTTCGGCGGACTGATCCGTGCTTTCAATGAAGAGACGTTCGAAAAGATCGAGACGCTGCTGCGGCGGGAGCTGCACGGCACCTGCGATGCCTACGGTGCGGCCTTTGACTTCCGGTACGGCCGGGGCTATCCGGTGCTGGTGAACCACACCGGCCAGGTGGATACGGTCCGTGCCGCGGCGCAGGCGCTGCACCTCCCCTGCCGGGACCTGCTGCACACCTTTATCACCGAGGACTTTGCCCGGTATCTGGAGAAGTGCCCCGGCGCCTACTTCCGTCTGGGCACGGGCAACCCGGAAAAGGGCGCCATATACCCGCTGCACAGCAGTCATTTTACTGTGGACGAGGACGCCCTGGCCTATGCGCTGATGATGTATTGGCAGATCTATCAAAATGAGAGCAAATAAAACAGAGAACAACGGAACAGGAGGAACGAAACATGGCAAGAAACTATCAGCTGACAGGCCTGGAGCCGGCCAGTGTATGGGAAAACTTCTACGCGATCTCCCAAATTCCCCGGGAGACCGGCAACCCTGAGGACATCACCTCGTACCTGCTGGATTTCTGCAAGGCCCACGGCATCGAGGCCTACCGTGATGAGGCCTACAACGTCATCGCACGGGTGCCGGCCACCCCGGGCTATGAAAATGCCTCACCCGTCATTCTCCACTCCCACAGCGACATGGTCTGCATCAAGGACGAGGGCGTGGACCACGACTTCGCCAAGGATCCCATCCGCGTCTATGCCGAGGGCGACGTGGTCACGGCGGAGGGCACCACTCTGGGCGGCGACGACGGAATCGGCGTGGCCTTTATGATGGCCTACATGACGGACAAGCAGGCCAAGCATCCGGCTTTGGAGTGCGTGTTCACCGCAGACGAGGAAACCACCATGAACGGCGGTATTCACCTGGATTACAGCCAGTTCAAGGCAAAATATTATGTCAACCTTGACGGATTTGGCTTCGCCGTGGGCAGCGCCGGAGAGATCGATGCCCGCGTTCTCATGCCCCGCAGCCACGAGCCGATCCACCCGGGCTGGCAAGCCCTGTATCTCAAGATCGACGGTCTGCACGGCGGCCACAGCGGCAACCAGGCCCTGCTGGAGCGCGCCAATGCCATCATTCTGCTGGACCGCCTGCTGCTGGATCTGGAGGAGCAGCTTCCCTTCCAGCTCATCACCGCCAAGGGCGGCCGCGAGGGCGGCTGCATGGCCACAGCCATCGCCGCCACGGCCTCGGCCATCATTGCCGTGGCGGATGCCAAGGCCGCGGAGACGGTGCTGGCCGCCAGTGCGGAAAAGCTGAAGAAGGAGTATTCCGTCCGGGAGCCCAGCATGAGCATCACTGTCTCCCCCTGCGAGGCGGGAACGGACGCCATGACCGATGGCGACCGTGAGATGCTGCTGGACCTGATGACGCTGCTGCCGGATGGCCTGCGCTCCACCCACCAGACCTTCGAGCACACCCTGGGCAGCACCTCCAATGTGGGCGTGCTGGAGACGCGGCAGGATGAGGTGGAGCTGGCTGTGACCATCCGCAGCACGGACACCAAGCGTTTTTACAACTACCAGCAGCTCAAGCGGCTGTGTGCGCGGTTGGGCGTGAAGACCGAGCTGATCTGCGAGCTTCCGGAGTGGGAATACAGCGTCAGCGATGCGTGGATGGAAATGCTCCGCAAAATGTACCCGGAGTATCCCCCCTACTACCTGGGCGGCACCGGCGAGATCGGCTTTTTCACCACCCGCATTCCGGGCCTTAACGCCGTCTCTCTGACGCCCAACGCCTTCAACTGCCACTCCACTCAGGAGTACCTGAGCATCCGCGAATGCCGGTACTTCTATGACAAGATGGTAGAGCTGCTGGAAAAGATGAAGGATATGTGATATACAAAGGACGGCGCCCCACAGGGCGCCGTCCGCTTTTTATCTTTTATCCGCGGCAGGCCGCCAGCTGCGCCCGCACACCGGCGGTGCACTCAATAATCCGCGTTCAGCCAGGGTCTCTGGCTGCAGTACAGCAGCTGTGCCAGCTCCTGCGCCCTTTCGGCGTCATCTGCGGACGCCGCACCCAGCCGCAGCAGCGCCGCCAGGCCGCAGGACCCCATCAGCAGTGCCGCCAGATCCCCCTGCCGACAGGTCACCGTCACGTCCGCGGTCCCCTCTGCCACGGACCAGCGGCCATCGGCAAAGCCGATACGCAGCTCCTCCTCCCGGTCCGCCATCTCATCCCGATAGCGGAAGGCCGCCGTCAGCGTCCCCGCCGGGAAATTCCGATAGCCGGTCCGCCGCACGAAGTCCGCCCCGTCCGTCAGCTTGAACATGGTCCCAACGGCAGAGACGTTGGTCTGCAAAAAGCCGTAGTCGATGTAGTTCCCGGACACGTCCTGCGGGTCCTCCAGCAGATGGTGGAAATCCTCCTCCCCGGTCCGCAGGACAACCGTCTGGGCCAGGTCCTCCTGCATCCGCAGACCGCCCAGCAGCGCCCGCAGCACCGCGCCGTTCTCATACACCAGTTCCTCCACGTTGAGCCGGTTTTGGGTATAGTTGCACGCGCTGGCGTTTTCAAACCGATAGGCCACGTAGCCCAGCAGGCGGCCGCCGCCGTAATAGCCCATGCGCCGCACCTGGATATCCCCCCGGGCGCCGCGCAGCTCCTCATCGAACTTCTCCACCATGCCGTGGTTTCGGGCGGCAAAGCGCCGCTGACAGTCCATCGCCTGGTCAAACTCCTCCGGCTGCAGCAGGCGCAGGTGCGCCCGCACCTCTCCATCCAGCCGGGGCAGCGCTCTGGTGGGCAGGCGGTACTCGTGCAGCTTCCCACCGAACCCGTAGCCCATACGCCGGTAAAAGCCGATGTTGAACGGCAGCAGCATGGTCAGCAGCGCGCCGTTTTCCCGTGCATAGTGCTCGGCATACCGTATCATATACAGCGCCGCACCCTTCTTCTTGTGCAGGGGGTGTACCTCCAGCGCCATCACGCCGCAGGCAGGCTGCATGACCCCAAAGAAGTTCATGGAGAACAGGATCAGCTTCATGGTGGCGATCAGTGTGCCGCCCTCAAACAGGCCCATCGTCCGGGTCTGGGTGTCCTCCCGCAGTTCTGTGAGATGCTTGCTCCGGTAGTGCGCCCGGCACTCCTCGTCCAGTGTCTTGTACGCCGGATAGGAATTGAGATAGATGTCCAGATACGCCTCTATGTCCGCCTCCGTCACCGGATGGACGGCCCAGGCACGGTCCGCTGTCACATTGCCCATAGGTCTCTCCTTTCCTGCCGTTCCGCAGTATGTTCTCTTTTGATTATACCTTTCCCCGGCCCGTTTCGCAACAGGCAGTTGAAAGCCCTCCGGCAGCTGCCGGAGGGCTCGTTTCGTTGTCCATATGCGTGGTCTTTTGCGGCGGAGCCGGAAGGCACCCGGCGGTACGCGACGGGCGCCGCATTATGCCAGCTTCTCCAGGGCGTCCAGATCACCGGCCTGCAGCAGCGGGATAGCCCGCCGCACCTGCGCCTCCGGCCAGTCCCACCACCGCAGTTTCTCCAGCCGCGCGGCGGTCTCCTCGTCATACCGCCTGCGGATGGGCTTGGCCGGCAGGCCGCCCACAATGGTGTAGGGCGGCACATCCTTTGTCACCACGGCGCGGCTGCCGATGATAGCGCCGTCGCCGATGGTAACGCCCGCCAGGATCACGGCCTCATAGCCGATCCATACGTCATTGCCCACCACGATATCCCCGTGGTTATCCCAGGCGGCGGCAATGTCCTCGCGCGCCGTCCCCAGGCCCCACTCCTCGAACATGATGGGGAACGGGTAAGTAGACAGACTGTTCAGCGTATGGTTGGCCGCGTTGAAGATAAACTTCGCCCCGCAGGCGATGGAGCTGTACTTTCCGATGATCAGCCGGTCATGGTTGCACTCGGGATAGTGGTACAGCACGTTGTTCCGCTGGAAGTCCCGGGGATCGTTGACAAAATCGTCATAGATGGTGTACGCCCCCACCTGTATGGCAGGGTCTGTGACCACGTTCTGCAGGTATACGGTGCTGTGTCCCTGAGAACGGGGGTAAATTTTCCATTCCGGTATCATTGTTGCTCCTTTTGCTTTACAAAAGCTTCTCCCACCGGGGCGTTCCCCATCCGGCGGTATCAAAGCACTCCCGCACGGCGCGGCACATCCATTCCAGCTTCTGCCGTATGGCGTCCGACTGGATCAGCAGCTCCGCCTCATCCTCATGGGTCATGAAATACTCCATGATCCGTGCCCGGTCCTCCTGTGCCGCCAGCTTGGCGTAGCTGTCCACAAAGTACACGCCCTCGCTGTTGTCGAACATGGTCCAGCGGGCGTCGTACCGGTCATAGTCACCGCTGTCGTTCCAATAGGCAAAGCCCGCCGGGTTCAGCGCATTCCAGTCGTCCCAGTTGAAGGCAGTGTAATCGCGGGAGAGTATCTCGTTCTCCGTGGCGTGCCAGATCTCATGGCAGATGGTACCCTCCCGCATATAGTCGGCCTGCACGTCCAGCGCGATATACTGCCAGTCCGCCGTGTCGTAGGTACAGCCTACCACGCCATAGTCGCTGTCGATGTGGGCCACCAGCAGGAAGCACAGCCCGCCCTCACCGGCGCTGTTGCGGAACTGGGCCAGAAAGCCCTCCGGATACAGGGCAAAGCTGCGGTCCATTGCCGTCAGCACGGCGCGGACGCCGTTCAGCTCCGCGTCGGTACCCAGGGTATCCGACAGGGTGATGGGATAGCTGCTCAGCTCCGCTGCCTCCCGGCACTGGGAGGACAGCAGGATCCGCACGCCGTACCGCTGCTCCAGCACATCCGCCTGCTGCCGCGCTTCCTGCAAGCTCTCTGCCACAGGCAGGCCGTTCAGGGCGCCCCAATAGGCCTGCAGCAGCGTCTCATCCACCGTCAACGGCGACGGGACGGACACCGCTGACGCCATCGGCTCGGCGGTCAGCTGCGCCGGATCTATAACATACAGCCGGAAGGCGCCGTTTTCATACACACCGCCCACCAGCAGCCCCGCCTCCGGCAGGGCACAGCAGTCGTACATCTCTCCGGCGATACCATTGGCCGCCAGGTCGCAGGCCGTGATGCGCTCCCCCACGGTATACAGCGTTGTGCGGCCTGTTCCCACACCGATCAGTTCCTCTGCATCGCCGACGGCGTACAGCTCACCGCCCGCATCCAGGAACAGCGAGGCATCGGCGAACCAGAACGCATCGCCGCTGCCGCACAGGGCGGAATATCCCATTTTATCGTTGTCAAAGGCCAGCAGACTCATGCCGCCCGCCGGCACCAATGTCACCTGATACCGCTGCTCCTGCAGCAGGCTGATCTCCCCCGTCTCCGGGTCAAAGACCGCCGTGCCGCAGGCGCTGCCGTAGGGCGACAGGAGGAACAGGGCCGCCATCCGCCCGCTTGCCGCATCATAGGCCGTCAGCTCGGCGAACCGCAGCTGCGACAGCGCCGTTACCGGCTGCGCCTCTCCTCCGGCCACCTTCTGGCAATACAGCACCCCGTCCCGCAGGAAATAATAGCTCGCTCCGTCATATGAGAAGAAGCCATCCACATTTTCCGCGTCAAAGCTGCCTGTCTCCGTCAGCGCGTCATCCAGGAGCTTCCAGCGGTTCGTCTCCCGGTCGCACAGCGCAAATCCATGCGCCAGGGCCTGCCGCTTCGTATCCCAAACACCCTCCAGCGTGACCTCATGCTTCACGGTATCCGCTTCCGCGTCCACAAGCTGCACGGTAGTCCTGCTGCCCTCATAGTCCGCCCAGCTGATCAGCACCGTGCTGCCGCCCGCCGGATACAGCCCGGACAGGGACGCCGGGCGGGTACATTCCAGCGTCTGCACCGGCTCGCGGTCCGTTTGCTTCCCCAGGCTGCACCCGGGCAGCAGCGCCAAAAAACACAGCGCTGCCAGCAGCGCCGCCGTTACCTTCGTATGCTTCATCGTTTTGTCTTTCTCCTTGTTCTCTATGCTGTTTCCGTCTGTCCCGTACCGCTGTCCATACCGACCCCCAGGTATACCAGCACGCCCAGCACCGCATTGAACCCCGTGGCGGCGAACACGCTGAAGCGCTCCACTACGCCGAAATATGCCGCCGGCACCGCCTGCATCCCCAGGGCACCCACCAGCATCATTCCCAACGCGATACCCGCGAAAACGCCGTACAGGCGGCACGCTTTACAGCGTATACCCGCGGCGATGATCACCGTCAGCGCCGCAATGGACAATGCCACCACGACCCCGGTGGCCGCCAGGTGCAGCTTATCCTGCAGCGTCCCGGCATAGCCGCTGTCACGCAAAGGGAACGCCCGAAACCCCACTGCCGATACCCACTCCATACCCGCGAAAAGATACACGCCGGTGCGAAGCAGCTTTGTGGTCTTTCCCTGAATCGCCACGCAGGTCATCATGACCGTCAGCACCTCGCACACGTTATACAGGCTGGTCAGCTGGTTCCAGAGCCCCAGCGAAGGCGCGTTCGCCGCGCTCAGGTCACTGACCGCCTGCGCCATCCAGTCGTAACCAGGATAAGCCAGCGGCGCGAATACCACCGCCGCCGTATACGACAGCAGACTCACCAGGCCCAGCAGACACAGCTTCTGTGCCAATGTCTTATTTGTCTTCACTTCAATACCTTCTTTCCACCGGAAGAGTATACCGCCATTATCCCATGGGGGCCATCGCTTTTCCTTACATTTCTTGCGCTTTTCTTACAATTTTGCAAGACGGCCCTATCGGAACGGCTGAAACGTCGTTCCCTCCCCCTATGCAAATTCCGGCAGCTTCTTCGGCGGGCCGTAATACGCCGCCAGTGCGCGGAACTCCCGGCGGAAGGCCTCCCGCAGCTCAGGCTCCGTCAGCGTCAGATGTCCAGTGTTGGCCAGAATGGCCAGTCCGTAGGAGTAATACGTCATATCCCGGTGAAATGCCCGGGCCGTGACCTCGTCATAGCCGAATTCATCTATGACGGTCTGAATGATCTCCGGTTCCAGTACGTCCTCCTGATGGCGTCCCGGCTGGTTGTCCTCCAGATACAGCCAGCGGAACAGCTGTTTTTCCTGAGCCGCGAACTGCACAAAGCCCATGCCGTAGCTGCTGTACCGGCTGTCGCACCCCTCGTGCGCCCGCAAAGATGCCCGCACCCGCCGGGTATGCTGCTCGATGGCCCGCTGGGTCAGCGCGGACTTCAGCTCCTCCATATTGCGGAAGGACAGATAGATGGGCTGGGTGGAGCACCCCAATTCCTTCGCCACACTGCGGGCATTGATGGCCTCAAACCCGCCGGTGCGGAGCACCGCCGCCGCGGCGTCGATGATGGCCTCTTTGGATATTCGTTTTGCTGCCGGCATTACGCTCACCTCAACGATCACTATACGTTATCAATAACAATGTGTTATTATATGCCGCTGCGTTTCCCTTGTCAAGCACAAAAACAGCGCCCCCGCACGCAGGCGGGGCGCTGTCATCCTTCTATTCCGGTTTGTTCAGCAGTACAGACACACAGAAGTGCCCGTTGTCCGTCTCTACGGTCATCATGCCCTCATACTGCTCGGCGATGGCCTGTACCGACGCCGGGCCCACGCCCTTTCCCTCATGCTTAGTGGAGAAAAACGTACCGTCCCAGTCTCGGACCGGTGTGACAACGCAGGGGTTTTCCACCCGGAAAAACATGGCATCGTCCAAATTCTTCACCACAACGGTGATATACGCCGCATTGCCGCCCACCAGCCCGCAGGCGTCCACGGCATTTTCCAGCAAATTGCTCAGCAGCGCCACCAGTGTCTGGTCGGGTATCCCCGGCCGGACCGGTATATCCACCGACACCCGGAGCGCTGCGCCGCACGCCTCCGTCTGCTGACGGAAGTAGACCAGCAGCGCATTGACTGCGCTGTTGGCACAGATGTCAGCCCCGCCGGCCATCGGCAGCGATGCCTTGTACTGGCACAGGTACTCATGCAGCTTATCGTACTCTCCGGCGGTCACATAACTGTCCACCACGGCAATATGGTGACGCAGATCGTGACGCGCCTGCCGCGTAGCGGCGATCTGCCGCCGCATACTTTCCGCCTGCACGCTCTGGATGGTCAGCTGATAGTTGCGGGCCATCAGCTGCTCGTTTCGGGCTGTCTCGTCCACCAGCAGAGTCACTGTGTGGTAGATCAGAAAACCGCCCAGATCGATCAGCAGCGTCAGCCCCGCCGAGGCGGGCTCCAGCGCGATATCCAGCGCAGACCGGACACTGCCGTAGCAAAAGCAGAACCACAACAGATAGAAGGTTGCCGGAACCAGCCACAGGTAGCGCCAGTACTTTCTTCCCACCGGCTGACGGACCGTCGGAACATAATAATCTCGGAAATACAACGCCAGCGGTATCAGTATCACCAGCGAGATCATCGCCAGCGCCGCCGACGCCGTCCAGCCATAGCTCTGCCGCGCCAGCGTCTCACCGAACAGCAGCCCCTCCAGGCACTTGCCGTCGAGCACCAGCAGGTTCGCAACATTCGCGAGCAGCAGCAGGGTAAACAGCAGCTTGCCCACAGGCGCACGCACCAGCATAAAATAGACCGCCGCATACACCGCCGTCGTCAGGATCGTACACCAGGCATCGGCCTCCTGCCCGCAGATGTCCGCATACGCCACCGCCAGTGCCCGCAGGTACGCCTGTGCCAGCACCGGCAGCGCCAACAGCACCGCCGTTATCCCCCCGGGCAGACGGCGCTTTTCCCAGAAGGGCCAGATGGCCAGCGCCACCAGCGGCGCCGAGCCCAGCACCGTATAGCACAGGATCGCCGGCAGGCGCTCTACCGGCAGGTTCATACCTCCGCCTCCCCCTGAAAGCGCCGAAGGCGGAAGCGGTTATATGCCTCCCGCACCTCCTTGTACTTCCGGCGCGCGATGTGGATGATATGCCCGTTCCGCAGGACCATGTCCTCCCGTGACATATGCGCCACCGCAAACAGGTTCACGATGACGCCGCGATTCGGTGCCAAAAAGCCGTCGTAGACCAGCAGTAGATCCTCCATCTCCGCCTGGGAGGTCCGGACCCGCAGGGTGTCGCCGTCCCCGTCGCCCAGCGGCGCTGACAGATGCAGCGTGACCACGTGGTTATAATACTCCGTGTACAGGATGCTCCGCAGGAGCACCTGCCGCCCGCCGGGCAGCGTCACTGTACGGCGGCGCTCCACGCCCTCCAGGTGCAGCCGCCGCAGCATGGCGGCCACGTCCTCCGGCTTTATTGGTTTACATAAATAATACCTCGCCTCGACCTCATAGCTTTCGGCGGCAAACTCATTGCTGCTGGTACAGAATACCAGCAGCACCTTTGCATCCGACTGACGGATGCGGCGCGCAAGCTCCACACCGTCCATGCCGATCAGGAATATATCCAGCAGGATCAGGTCATAGGCCCCGGCTGTCCAGCCGGCCAAAAAGGCCTCGCCGCTGGAAAACGCCGCGATCTCCGCATCAACCTGCCCCATGCGGGCCAGCTCTGTTTTCAGCATTTCCGCCAGAGCCGCCAGCTCCGGTCCGTTGTCATCCACCAGCGCGATACGCATGGTCACTTCTCCCCTCGATCTGTGCCGATAGTATACCAATCATCCCAATAAAAGGCAATTCTCCGCGGGCACTTTTTCCCAGAAAATGTCAAATAAGTCGATTTTTGACCAAATGAGTTGCCCGTCTTGTCCCGGGCCGCCAGATGGATATAATGTACTTACTTTACAGAAAAATTGTCAAAAAATGTCAAACTTGATCGGCCCATCAGCGGAAAGGAGCAGGCAGGATGTATATCCCCGGCAGACAATTCAACAGCGGTTTCGTTGCAGGCGTCAGCGCGCCTGTCCGTCCGCGCGCAGGCGCTCCTCACCGGCAAGACGGTGGGCGGGGCGTACTTTTTTGCTCATTTTTACGTAGGGCCATATCCCGGAAAGAGGTGATCGCATGAGACGGAACAGATGGCCGGCGCTGCTGCTGGCACTGGTGATGACGCTGAGCCTGATGCCTGCGGCAGAGGCCCAGGAGAGCGCCGCCCCGGCGGCCGTGGAAACGCAGAGTGCGGAGAGTGTGGAGAACGTGCAGAGCACCACGGCGGTGCAGGCCAATCGCAGGATCAGCAGTGCTTCCAGTTTTCCCCTGACGCTGAACAATGGCGATGTGGTCACACTGAGTGGCACCTTTACCGTGGACTACAGCAACGAGGGGAAAAGCCCCATTACAGTGGCCGCAGGGGCCAGCGCCACGCTGATCATCAGCGGCAACATCACTCTTTGTGGCGGAAACGCTCAGGGCACCACTGGCGCAAAAGCTGCCATTTACGTTCCCTCCTCTTCCACGCTGACCATCTACAGCGGCAATGACGACGCCTGGGCCACTGTCAGCAAGGATAGCGCAAACAAACCCAGCCTGTACAGTCTTACGGTACGCGGCGGCAACGCGGCGGCGGGCGGTGATGGCGGCGATGGGAAAAAGGATATTAGAGAGACGTACATAGAGGGAACCGCCGTCCAGCAAACAATCTATTGGACGACCGGTGCCGGCGGTAATGGCGGCGGCGGTGCCGCGGCAGCTATCGGCGGCAACGGCGGTAACGGCGGCGCCGGCCCAAATTCGGAGGAAAGCCCGCAATATATAGTTGAAAGAGCCGGTATGGGAGGAAAAGACGCCTATGACGCGGACGGTCGAACAGGCGCCAGCGGCAAAAACGGCAGCAATGGCACCAGCGGCGAGACTGCTGAAAGTGTTTACATTCTCGGTCGCCTGACATTAAACGCCACCGGTGGCAACGCGGCATCCGGCGGCAAGGGCGGCTCCGGTAGCGGAGGCGCGGCATGGGTCAGATCCGGCGTCACTGCCGACTATATGTTTGGCGGCGCCGGCGGCGGTGGCGGCGGCGGTGGCGGCTGTGCCGCTCCGGCCATTGGCGCAGGCGGTGCCGGCGGCAGCGGTGGCGGCTCCGGCGGACACCCCAGTGCTGACAAGGCCACACCAATGCCCAAGGCTGCGGCGGCGGCGGTGGCGGCGGCGGCTGGCCCAACGGCGGCGGTGGCGGCGGCGGTGGCGCCGAGTGCTCCTCCGCCGAGGACAAAAACGATGATCACTCCGCAGGTGGCTCCGGCGGCGCTGGCAGCAGCACCGTCACCGGCAACGGTAACAACGGCTCTTCTGGTACCAGTACCGGGACGAACGGTCATGGCGTTGATAATGGCCGCTACGATGCCGAGCCCGGTGACGGCGGCAGCGGTGCTGGCGGTCTGCAGGGCGGCGGTGGTGCCGGCGGAGATGGCGGCAATGAGAAAGACCGGGGGAAGGATGCAGGCTTCGACGGCGGTGCCGGCGGCAGCGGCGGCGGCGCGGTCGCGCTGACCGCATGGCACAACTCTGCCAACCTGGTCTTCTCCACCGCCAACAACCTGAACCTGACCGGCTTTTCCAGCTACGGCGACGGTCAGGGCTACGGAAGCACCGGCACGCTGATGCCCTACGTCGTCTACGACCTGATGGACTGCGCGGTAAACCTTACCGAGACGCCTACCTACACCGGCGCGCAGATCAAGCCAAGCTTTACGGTCACATACAGTGGCAGCTCCGACCGTGACGGAAAACGGGTGTCCTCATCGGGAACGACCACTGTCCCAAGCAGTAATTACACGACAGCCTACGGCGAAAACGTCCACTGCCCCACCGGCACGGTCACCCTGACCGGCAAGGCGGATCGCAGCACCCACACCAACGGCGCAGTGGTAGGCACCCGGACGCAGGAGTTTACGATCAAGAAGGCGAAGATAACGTCTGTCAGCATAACGGTGGAACTCGACAAAAATCCTCTGCCGTTTAATGATTACCGCGGCGAATCCGATCCGGCCAAAATCATACTGGGCAACTACACCTCCGCTGCGGAGCATGATACAAACAAGGACATCGGCGAACTCAAACTTGCAAAGCTTCCTACAGAGGAGGGAGCAGATAAGGCCTGGCAGGGATTTTTCATCGTTAGCTGGGCCGAGGCTAAGGACTATGAGATAACTACCGAATATGGCAAACCTCGCTATTACACCTTCATATCCACCCGCGGCGGAAAATTCAGTCCCCAAATCAAGCTGTCCAATATGAATGACTTTGAGGACTTCACCACCACCATATCAACCATCACCGTGGATAAGTCCCACATCACCGCCGACCTTTCACCCAATCCTCCCCATCCGCGAATGCCCGTAACGGTCACGATCCCGGATGATGCGGGTAATGTGACGTACCAGTGGTACATCGGCGACCAGAAAATCGAGGGCGCCACCAGCAATACCTATACGCCCAGAAACAGCGACATCGGCAAGAATCTGAACGTCCACATCATTCCCACGGATGCAAACTCCCCCTACAAAATTGTGGACGATGCCGCAACAGGAAATTACGTTAAGGACCACTCCTACAACAACGGATTCTGCACCGTTTGCGGCGAGTACGAAAAGCCCTCGCTTTCCAGCGACGGCTATTACGAGATCGACAACGGCGGCAAGATGTTCTGGTTCGCGGCGCATATAAATGGTGACACTACCCACGCAGAGGATGCCACATCTGATACCAACAAGATCAACGCCCGGCTGACAGCCGACATCAGCCTGCGTAACCCCAAGGACAGCGGCAGCACCGAATGGACGCCCATCGGCGAAACCTCCGGCGGCAACGGCAGCAGCGCGTTTACCGGCACCTTTGACGGTCAGGGACACACCATCTCCGACCTGTCCATCACCACTGTCGATGTCCGCACCGGTTTGTTCGGCACCACCGAAGGTGCGACGGTCAAGAACTTCACCATCAAGGGCAGCATCGCCCTCAGCACTGGCAACAGCGGAACAAATTCCGGTATCGGCGGTGCCATAGGCACAGCGTTAAGCGGGACCACCATCAGCGACGTAACCTCCTGCGTGGATATCAGCAACAGCACGGGCACACTGGTCCATGTAGGCGGTGTGGTCGGCGGCACCGGCTATGATGAGAATGCTGACAGTGTCAAAATTCGGCGCTGCGTATACGAAATAGGAAGCACCATACAGGTGAGCAACTCCACCGACTGCATCGGCGGCGTGGTGGGCTATGCCAACAATGGCACCACCATCTCCTACTGCGCCAATCGTGGAACTGTGACAGCCACCGCCAGCAACGCCTATACAGGCGGCGTTCTGGGGTATATGAATAATTCCCGTATCAGCCTTCACAACTGCTACAACTACGGTGCGGTGCAAAACGGCGGCGGCAGCTATTGCGGTGCCATCATCGGTCGGCTGCGCAGCGGCACGGCTGCCAATATCACCGATAACTACTATCTGACAGGCTCTGCGTCCTCGGCTTTCGGATCGGGCAGCATCACCACCACCGCCACAGCTCCGGCCATGAGCAAGGATGCCTTCGCCTCCGGCGAGGTGTGCTACCTTGTCAACAGCAAGACCAGCACCGGCGACAAGGCACTCTGGAAACAGGACATCGACAATGACAACAAGCCCTATGACCAGTACCCTGTGTTCGATGCCGCAGCCGTCTACTACCGCAGCGACCACACGTACAGCAACCATTCCGAGAAGATCAGCGTCACCATCTCCTGGGGCAGCATGGAGTTCGTCTGCACCCAGAAGTGGGATCCCGACACCCACAAAAACACCGTGACGTGGTCGCCGAAAGCCGAGGGCAGCAACAAATTCACCGTGACGAACAACAGCAATGTGACCGTAAAGGTCACAGCGTCCTTCAAGCCGGAGGACACACTGGAAGACTGCGGACTCAGCGGAACGTTTTCCGATTTCAACGGCACCTCACTCGGTTTGAACGCTGGTAAAACGGGTACTTTGACCCTCAGCTCCGACTCAGTCCCGTCCTCGCTGACCGCCTCGCCGGAAAAGATCGGCACGCTCACCATTACGGTCAAGGCCCTATATCAGGGCTAAGGAGGTGAACACATGGCAAAACAAATGGATACAACAGAACAGCAAAACCAGCAAACCCGCAAAAGCCGCTGGATCATCCTCCTGCTGCTTCTCCTGCTGCTCATCGCCATCGGCGTGACGCTGTGGGCGCTGTTCTTCCGGGAGGAGACGGTGCTCACCCCGGACTACGCCCCCCGGCAGGAGGACAAGTACGCCCAGTCTCTGGGCGACCAGGACGATGAGAAGCTGGACCAGGCACAGGGCGGCGGCGCCGTGAGCCTGACGTACAACACGCAGGTCACCGTAGACCTGGCCGGGAACAAGGCGTCCATCTACTTCGCCAACCCCACCAAGTCCAACCAGGACATCGTATTGCAGCTGACGGTGCAGGATGTGATCCTGGCCCAGTCCGGCAAGCTGTCCCCCGGTAAGCAGCTGGACACGCTGGAGCTTCTGGACGGCGCAGCGGACCGCCTGCAGTCCGGCGGCTATGAGGGCCGGTTCGTGGTGCTGTTCTACCAGCCGGATACCGGCGAAAGGACCATCGTCAACACGGAGATACCCGTGGATGTGACGGTGCAGTGATCCGTTTGAGAACGCTCCGGCGTTTTTCAAAACATACCCCCCACCCTTTTGCGCTCCCGCCCCTCGGGGCGGGGCGTACAGGGGCCCGGAACGATCCGGGACACATGAAAACAGAAAAGGAGAAAGAACTATGAACATGAAGAAGCTCGGCGCCGCCGTGCTGGCGCTGGCCATGGCCATGAGCCTCTGCACCACCGCGTTTGCGACGGAACCCACTTCCGAAACTATTACTTCTACTGAAGCCGACCAAAATACACAGACCATCGATGTAATCGGCGTATATTCGGGTGACCCCTCCACAACATACAGCGTTGACGTTGAATGGGGTGCTATGAAGTTCACCTATAACGCCAACGGCAAAACGCAGTGGAATCCCCAAACTCACGAATATGCCCTCACAGACGGTGGTGAAGCTGCCAAGTGGTCATATGAAGGCAACACCGTTACGGTAACAAATCACTCCAACAAGGATGTCAATATTGCCTTCTCGTTTGCAAAAGATGAAAGCGTCAAGGGTAAGTACACCACCGAATTTACGTACGACAAAGAAGGTGTCTCCGGTGATAGTATAAAGCTGGACGCCGGTGTTGAGCACGAGCACGACAAGGCCGACAAAGTCAATGCCACACTTACCATCGCCGACGGCTATTTGGATGCCAGCAACAAGGGCACTGCTCTGCTGAAGTTGGGCACCATCACCGTGACCGTAACGGCCGCGTAACTGACCCCGCTACCTCTCTCTCGACCCCCGGGGGATCCTACCCCGGCCCCCGGGGGTCATTGGATACAGGAACGCCCGACTGCCGGACGCTGCTGTGCCCAATGACGCGAAACAGGAGACTGATCTATGAACAAGAAACCCATAACCGTCCTGGCCGCGCTGTGCGCCGCGGCTCTGGCGGTGATGACCGCCGTGCTGATATACATCGGGCAAACCCGCTTCACGCCGCCGCCCTTTGACCCGGCGGCCCGGTCCGGCATCCCCGACGTACCGGAAGAACTTGGCTACAGCGAGCTGGACGCCACAGCGTTCCGCTTTTCCGCCGCCGGTGTACTGACCGCGGACAACGGTGCCACAGACCTGTGGCTGACAAATCCCGCCGGCAGCACCGTGTGGCTGAAGGCCCGCATTCTGGACGCGGACAACGCCCTGTTGGGCGAAAGCGGTCTGCTCCGCCCCGGCGAATACGTCCAAACCGTCACGCTGGACCGTGTGCCGGCCCAGACCGCACCCGTGACCGTCAAGATCATGGCCTATGAGCCGGAGACGTATTACAGTGCCGGTTCTGTGCTGCTGCAAACACAACTTTTCGTCCACTAAGGAGGGGCCGCCCATGAAAAAGCTTATATCCGCGCTGGCCGCGCTCGGACTGGTCTTCTGCCTGGCCGTGACCGCCCTCGCCGCGCCGGGGTCCACCTCCGGACAGCACGATCTCACCGCGCTTCCCGGCAGCACCGGTATCGAGGTCACCGCCGACTGTCTCATCGACATCAACTACTATGAGATCATTCTGGGCAGCAACGCCGACACGGTGACACTGCCGGACAATGTCACCCTGCGGGGCTTCAGCACCCTGGAGGAGAACAACGGCCTGCGGGTCATCATTATTCCTGTCACCGCCGCCGACTGGCCGGAGGCCTACACCTGGTCCAGCGGCAAGCTCAGTTCTCTGGGCAAGGCGCCGTTCATCTACTACCTGATGTTCTATAAAGGCAATGAAAAGGTCGCCTCGGCGGAGGAGGTTTCCATCACCATGACGCTGCCCGGCGGCTATGAGAGCGCGCTGCTGTACCACATCGCCGACGGTTCGGACAAGGCAGACAAGCTCAGCTATGCCAAAACAGACAGCGGTCCCTCCTTCGCCATGTCCACCAACGGCTTTTACGCCTTTCTCAAAGCCAACTCCGGCGGCTACTACTACCCCACCACGCCGGCGGTCAAGCCCTCCGCCACCACCGGTGACGGCTCCCACCTGGAGCTGTGGGGCGCGCTGGCACTCCTCTCCGCCGCGGGGGCGGCTGTGATCCTGTCCCGCCGCAGGCATAAGCACGCATGATCTGACCGCCCTCCGGCGTCGCCGGAGGGCGGTTTTGCGCCGTTTCGGCTGTTTGGCTATTTGTGAGAAAGCGGTTGAGTTTCCCGTTAAAAACGTGCTATACTGAGCACACTACGTACAAAGGAGACAACACCATGCGAAAGCTTGAATGCCGCCGGGAGGCACTGTTTCAATACCGGGGCCTGCCGCCCCTGGGCATGACCGTATCCATGGCCCTGCAGCACCTGGTAGCTATGATCGTGGGCTGCGTGACCCCGGCCATCATCATTGCCAACGCAGCCGGACTGGCGCAGGACCAGCGGGTCCTGCTGATACAGGCATCGCTGGTCATGTCCGCCGTTACCACGCTGCTGCAGCTGTTCCCCATCGGCGGACGCTTCGGCGCGGGGCTGCCGGTGATCTTCGGCGTCAGCTTCGCTTATCTGCCCAGTATGCAGGCCATTGTCTCCGGCAGCGGCGGTCTGGCCGCTGTGGCGGGCGCTATGATCGTGGGCGGCGCGGTGGCAGCGCTGGTGGGCATCTTCATCAAGCCTATCCGCAGGCTGTTCCCGCCGGTCATCACCGGCACGGTGGTGTTCACCATAGGCCTGTCCCTGTATCCCACGGCCATCAACTACATGGCCGGCGGCACCGGCAATACGTACGAAAGCGTTGTGGTGCAGCGGGGCCTGCCGGAAGCGCTGGTATACGGTTCCTGGCAGAACTGGGCTATTGCGGCGTTCACGCTGGCGGTGGTGCTGACGCTGACCAACCGCGGCAGGGGCATTTTCAAGCTGGCGTCCATTTTACTGGGTATTCTGGCGGGCTACGCCGTCGCTTTTTTGGCCGGGATGGTGGACCTGTCCGGTATCGCGGGGGCGGGGTGGTTCTCCCTGCCGGAATTTCTGCCCTTCGGTGTGACGTTTGAGCCCTCGGCGTGCGTCGCGCTGGGGCTGCTGTTCGCCATCAACGCCATTCAGGCTATCGGCGACCTGACGGCCACCACCGTGGGCGGCATGGACCGGGAACCCACCACGCAGGAGCTGCGGGGCGGCATCGCGGCCTATGGCGTCAGCAACATTCTGACGGCCCTTCTGGGTGGTCTTCCCACGGCGACATACTCCCAGAATGTGGGAATTGTAGCTACGAATAAAGTTGTAAATCGCAGCGTTTTTGCGCTGACCGGTGTGTTTTTGCTGCTGACAGGTATTATTCCGAAATTCTCCGCGGTGCTCACCACCATCCCGCAGTGCGTGCTGGGCGGGGCCACGGCGGCGGTGTTTTCCACCATCGCCATGACCGGCATGAAGCTCATCGCCGCCGAGGGGCTGACCGTCCGAAACACCACGATCGTCGGGCTTTCCGCCGCGCTGGGCGTGGGCATTTCGCAGGCGGCAGAGGCCCTATCGCAGTTCCCGGAGGCGGTGACGACCATCTTCGGAAAGTCCCCTGTTGTGGTGGCCACACTGATGGCCGTGCTGCTCAATCTGGTACTGCCGCGGGAGGAAAAAAGCGAGAAATAGTGCGCTTTTGTGATACGTTTGCTTTACTTTTCTTGTACCCTCTCTGTGCTCTTGGTTTCCCTTTTTGTGCTTTTTTTGCAAGCAAAATGACGGCCAAAGGAAGCGACGGCCCCCGGCTGACGCCGGGGGCCGCTGTATGTTCTTTTTGCTCGTCCGATCATCCCCGGCTGGTGCCGGGGCCGTCACGGCTCTGTTCGGGGTCATTGGCGGATCAGCTGCACGGCGGAGATGTCCGCCGGCAGGGCGGCGGCAAAGGCCGCGCCGTCCGCCCTCTCCCCCACGATGCAGCCGTAGTGGGTGGGGACGGCGATCCGGGGATGAAGGGCGGCCGCCAGGCCGGCGGCCTGGGCGGCGGTCATGGTGTAGGTGCCGCCCACCGGCAGGAAGGCGACGTCACACGACACGGACCGGGCGTCGGGGGTATCGTCGGTATCACCGGCCACATAGACCCGTCGGCCCTCCAGCGTGACCACATAGCCCACCCAGCGGTTCTCGCGGGGGTGGAAGGGCTTGCCGAGGTTATAGGCGGGCACGGCGGTGAAGGGCAGGCCCTGCACGGTGTATGCCTCTCCGGGCCGCACCGGCAGCAGCTGCGCTGTGGTGAAGCCGGCCTGCAGCGCCGCCGCCACGCACGTCTCCGGCAGCACCAGCACCGCGTCGGGCTTCATCACCCGGCGGATATCCTCCGGGGAGAAGTGGTCATAGTGATCGTGGGTAACGAAGACCACATCCGCATCGCAGGGCGCGCCCGCCACGCGGAAGGGGTCGAACCACACCGTCATCGCGCCGGCATAGCGGATGCTGCTGTGGCAGTTGATGGAAAAACGGCTCAAAATATCATCCATGGGGCACCTCCCTCTTCTGTATCGGTTTCAGTATAGCACAGGCGGCGGAAAAGGGCAAGAAAGCCGGGGCGGACGCTTGCGTTTCCGGCCAAAATATGGTAAGGTAACAGCCGTTGAGTCGTATCGTGCGGAGGTGCATACATATATGAGAATTCTCCAATGGTGCCGCGCCAACGCCATGCCGGTGATCGCGGTGCTGGCGGCGGCCGTCACCGCCGTATTCGTGCCGCCGGACAGCGCCTATCTCGGGTACTACGACGTGAAGACGCTCTCGTGCCTGTTCTGCATACTGGCAGTGGTGTGCGCCCTGCGGGGCGCGGGGCTGTTCCCCCTGCTGGCACAGCGGCTGGTGCGGGCGTTTCACACGGCCCGCAGCGCCGTGACGGCGCTGGTGGTCGTTACGCTGATCGGCTCCATGCTGCTGACCAACGACACGGCGCTGCTGACGTTTCTGCCCCTGAGCTGGTTCGTGCTGGAGGGCACGGGGCAGACGAAGCACACGGCGCTGACGTTCATATTGCAGAACTGCGCCGCCAATCTGGGCGGGATGCTGACGCCCTTCGGCAATCCGCAGAACCTATACCTATTTAATCACTACAATATCCCCAACGGGGAGTTTCTGACCATCATGCTGCCGCCGTTCCTGCTGTCCACGGCGCTGATCCTGTCGTGCTGCCTGCTGATCCCCCGGGAGACGCTGACGGTGCCGGCGCAGGAGACGCCGGCGGACAAGCGCCGGTGCATCGTGTACGGCGTACTGTTCTGCACGGCGGTGGCCATGGTGCTGCGCGGCATACCGTATTGGCTGGGGCTGGCCGTCATCACGGCGGCGCTGCTGGTGCTGGACCGCCGGGCGCTGTTGGGCGTGGACTGGGGGCTGCTGGCGACGTTCGCGGCGTTTTTCACCTTCTCGGGCAACATGGCCCGGATGGAGCCGGTGCGGACACTGTTCCGGCAGCTGCTGGCCCACGGGGTCATGCCGGTGGCGGCGCTGACCAGTCAGGTCATCAGCAATGTACCCGCGGCCATACTGCTCAGTCAGTTCACCGACGACTACCCGGCGCTGCTGGTGGGGGTGAATATCGGCGGGGCGGGGACGCTGGTGGCGTCGCTGGCCAGCCTGATCACCTTCCGGGAGTATACGAAGCACGTCAAGGGACAGGCCGGACGGTTCCTGGCGCTGTTCTCCGCCGTCAGCTTCGGCTTTTTGGCCGTGCTGCTGGCCGCCATGACGTTTTGGATGCAATAGACCGTGCGCCGAGACCGCACGGGGGAAAGGAGGCCGACGGGCCATGCTCAGCAATCTGCAAGTCTGCTTTAACGCCGTGATGCCCCTGTTTCTTATCATGGGGCTGGGCTACGGGGTAAAGTGCCTGGGCGGCATCCGGGTGGAGGACGTGCCCGGGCTGAACAAGATGGCGTTCCGGTTCTTCATGCCGGTGATGCTGTTCTGGAACCTGTATACCTCCTCCATCGACCAGGCGGTGCAGCCGAAGCTGCTGCTGTTCGCCGTGGGGGCCACGCTGGTGATGTACGGCCTGTCCCTGGCCATCGTGCTGCCCACGGAAAAGGACCACGAAAAGCAGGGCGTGAAGATACAGGGTATGTACCGCAGCAACCTGGCCATTATCGGCCTGCCGCTGGCCACGGTGCTGGTGCCCGGGGCAGACATGGGGCCGGTGGCCATGCTGGCGGCCATCATCGTGCCGCTGTTCAACGTGCTGGCGGTCATCACCCTGACGGCCTTCCGGGGCGAGAGACTGCCCGCCGGGAAACTCATCAAAATGGTAGCCACCAATCCGCTGATCCTGGGCTCCGCCGTGGGACTGGTGTTCCTGGGCACCGGCTGGAGGCTGCCCACGGCGCTGGAGTCGGCGGTGCACCAGGTGGCCGCCATGACCAGCCCGTTCATGCTGTTTCTGCTGGGGGCCTTCTTCCGGTTCAGCGGCCTGCGCCGGTACCGGAGGGACCTGATCGAGGTGTGTCTGGTGCGGCTGTTCCTGATGCCGGCGCTGCTGCTGACGGCGGCGTTCCTGATCGGCATACGGGGCGTGGGCTTCGCGGGGCTGATCAGCGTGTTCGCCAGCGCCACGGCTATCGCGTCCTTCACCATGACGCAGCAGATGGGCGGCGACGCGGAGCTGGCCGGGGACATCGTGGTGTCCACCAGCGCGCTGTGCATCGTGACCATGTTCGCCTGGTCGGTGCTGTTCAAGGCGCTGGGCGCGTTCTGAGACGGAAGATGCGGAAAAAGATACAAAGACCGACGGCTCAGCCGTCGGTCTTTTTGTCGTCCGGTTTTTGTCCGTGCCGCCGGCAGACGGCGCGGTAGATGAGATAGCCCACACCCGCCACAGCGAGGGCGAGAGCGAAGGCGACGGCCGCCGCCCGGTAGTTCTGCTCCCCGAGGGCGCTGCCGCCCACGGTGGAGGTGACGATGGAGGGCAGGCGGCCCACGGAGGCGATCAGCAGCCAGGTCCCCCACGGCAGGTCCGTCAGGCCCGCGAAGTAGCACAGCAGGTCCTTGGGCGTACCGGGAACGGTGAAGATCAGCCAGAACATGGCGGTACGTTTCGGGGACGCATGAAGGAGAAAGCGGAGCTTTTCCAGCTTGTCCGCCGGGAAGAACACCTCCACCAGGCCGCGGCCCCAGCGGCGGACCAGGGCGAAAACCGTCACGCTGCCCAGCAGCGCGCCCAGCAGGCACAGGGCCGTGCCCGCCCAGGCACCGAAGGCGTAGCCGCCGGCGATCTCCAGCGGCTCGCCGGGGATAATGGCCACCAGCACCTGCAAAAACACCATGGCCACATAGGCCAGCGGGCCCCAGACGCCGTGGCCGTCTACCCAGGCGCGGAACTGCTCCGGCTGGCGGGCAAAGCGGACGATGGGCCGGCCCACGAACCAGGCCAGCGCCGCCGACAGCAGGACAAATATGACGATGGCCAGCACGGACAGCGTTTTTTTCTGTTGCTCGGTCAGCGCGCGCTTCACGGGCGGCACCTCTTTCTTTTGTACTACCCGCAGGATACCACGATTTTCGGAAAATCATGTGAACGAAACGTTAAGATTTGCTTATAAAAATGTTAGCCCCCGGTTTCCCGGGGGCTGCTTTTATCCGCAGAGGTAGCTATCGCGGAGAGATTTTTCGTGCTGCCGATACCAAAGATCCGCAGACATATTGGGTATATTTCAAGGATCTTTGGTGAGGGCAGCGCGGAAAAGATCCCGCGAGAGTTATTCATGGGTATGGACGTTGATAAACTCTGCCTTCAGCTTGGAGTACAGGATGGTCTGGCTGCTGTACAGGCCGCAGTAGCCGGAGAGCAGGTAGCTGAGGGCGCAGGCGGCGGCAAAGTAGACCAGGCCGCCGGAGCCGAAGAGCTCGATGCTGAGGATAACGGAGGCGATGGGGCAGTTCACCGCGCCGCAGAACACGGACACCAGGCCGATGGCGGCGGCGAAGGCGGGCGGCAGGCCCAGCAGTCCGCCGAGGACACAGCCGAAGGTCGCGCCCACGAAGAACGACGGCACCACCTCGCCGCCCTTGAAGCCGCAGCCGATGGTGACGGCGGTGAAGGCCAGTTTCAGGAGCCAGGCCCAGGGATCCGCCTGTCCGGACAGGGCGCGCGCCACCACATCCATGCCCGCGCCGTTATAGTCCGTGGTGCCCAGCAGCAGCGTGGCGGCCACGATCACGCAGCCGCCCACGGCGGCGCGGAGGAGGGGATCCTTCAGGGCGCGGGCGGCCAGGTGCTCGGTGATGTGCAGGCCGCGGCAGAAGAGGATGCTCACCAGGGCGCAGCCCACAGCCAGCAGGGCCACAAGGCCCAGGGTGGGCCAGGCCAGCGCCGGCATGGTCACGGTGAAGCGGGTGGGCTCTACGCCCATGAGGAGGGCGATGTAGTAGCCGGTCAGGGAGGCGGTGATGCAGGGCAGGAGCCCGGCGTAGTACAGCACGCCCACGCTGATGACCTCCAGGGCGAAGATGGTGGCGGTCAGGGGTGTGCCGAAGAGGGCGGAGAACACGCCCGCCATGCCGCAGAGGGTGGCCAGGGGCAGGTCCTTCTCCCCCAGGCGCAGCAGCGTGCCGGTACGGTAGCCGATGCCGCCGCCGATCTGGAGCGCCGCGCCCTCGCGGCCGGCACTGCCGCCGCACAGGTGGGTGATGACCGTGGAGACGAAGATCAGCGGCACCAGGAGGGTGGGTATCCTTTTGCCGAAGTGGACGGACTCGATGACGGCGTTGGTGCCCGCACCCTCCAGCCGGCACAGCCTGTACAGCAGGGCGATGACCACGCCGCCCAGGGGCAGCAGGTACAAAATCCAGGGATGGGCCAGACGGACGTTGGTGGCGTAGTTGACGCCCAGGTGGAACAGCGCGCCCACGAAGCCGCCCACGCCGCCCACCAGCGCGCCCACCGCCAGCCATTTCAGCAGGGCGGTGACGTACAGGCTGTAATGTGTGATGCGCTCCTTTACCTTCTCCATGGCCGTGCCGCCTCCCGTAACGTTCTCTTTGCAGACGATTATTCTACCATCAATGCGGGAGTGTGTCAAACCCTGTCGGATAAACTTTCAGCGGGTGCAGGGTCTATTATGTATTTGCAGGGTACAGGTCTCCGCAAGGAAGCTCTGTGCCCTGCAATTTTTTATACAACGAAAAGGAGAACAACGACATGAAAGTAATCGGTTTCCGCAA
>ERZ808246.593-NODE-593-length-29414-cov-3.119691_pt1 | contig 29414 bp, 27 predicted proteins | sample MGYA00521083_ERZ808246 | MGnify/ENA primary metagenome ERZ808246 (study PRJEB31516, sample SAMN03275577) | gut metagenome | biome: mammalia-associated habitat; material: feces | host: Papio cynocephalus | place: Kenya | collected 2012-07-07 ...
TCCAGTTTGCTGGATAGATACCATGTATATTGCCAATCCCGGCAGCTAGGAAATCAATTCCTAAATCAACAATCTTTTTGCATTCGATTGGATCTGCCACTTCCCCATCGGCAGTAACTCCATCTTCGGTTCCGCCTATTGCACCTACCTCAGCCTCGATTGAAAGCCCCTTATCGTGAGCTAGGTCAACTAGTTCCTTCGTTTTGGCTACATTTTCTTCAAACGGGAAATGGGACCCATCGAACATAATGGATGTAAAGCCGGCTTCGATGCAAGCTTTTGCACCTTCGTAAGTACCATGGTCTAAGTGTAAAACGACTGGGACTGAGATTTTTAAGCTTTCATCCATGGCTTTGACCATGGCGGCGACAACCTTAAATCCACCCATATATTTGGCCGCACCTTCACTTACGCCTAAAATAACAGGCGATTTAAGTTCTTCGGCGGTAAGAAGAATGGCTTTTGTCCATTCTAGATTGTTAATGTTAAATTGCCCAACCGCATAATGGTTTTCATGGGCCAATCTTAACATTCTGGTTGCATTTACTAACATAATTTTCCAAACCTCCTCAAGCTTGGTTTCAATATTTTAAAACTTTATTTAGGCAAACTAAAGAGTTAAGAAATAAAAGTTTAGCTTTCTTAATTTAAATTCTTTTCTTTTTCGTCTAATTCTTCTTGCTCGTCTATATTTAAGTAACGGAATTGGTCTAAATATAGTTTCTTATAGGCTCCGTTTTGTTCCATTAATTCTTTATGGGTGCCATCTTCAATTATTTTTCCTTCGTCAAAGACTACAATTCGAGAACAGCTAATGATTGTCGATAAGCGGTGGGCAATGACAATAGAAGTCCTACCTTTCATGATTTTTAGCAAGGCATCCTGTAGATTTTTTTCGGTAATGGTATCAATATTTGAAGTAGCTTCATCTAGAATCAGGATTCTAGGGTTTCTTAATAAAGCCCTAGCAAATGAAATCAATTGTCTTTGACCTTGGGATAATGAAGTCCCTCCGCTAGATAATTTTGTTTCATATCCATTTGGATTAGACATAATGAATTCATCGATTCCTACAATTTTGCAAGCTTGTCTTACCTCATCGATGCTTGCATCCTTTTTCCCATAACGAAGATTATCTAGAATGGTTCCGGAAAAGAGGTAAGGATTTTGCTGAACATAGCCTATATTTGACCTTAAGCAACCCAATCCATACTCTTTATAATCGGCTCCATCAATATATATGTTTCCTTTTGTAGGTTCATAAAACCTACATAATAAATTGACTGTAGTTGTTTTTCCTGATCCAGTTTTGCCAACTATTGCCAATGATGTGCCTTCTTTTATCTTTAAGTTTAGATCATGGATAACTTCATTGCCTTTTATATAAGAAAAACAAACATTTTTAAATTCTATTTCTCCTTTTAAGGTAATGTAATTCTCTTTTTTCGGGTGCAAAATATCCCCGTATTTCATTTTTACTTCATTTGTATCTACTATTTCTACTTTTTCTTCTAATAGTTGCATTAATTTTTCAGCCCCGGCTTGGCTAGCCATGAATTCAGAAAAGACTTCGCTTAATCCTTGCAATGGATTATAAATAGAAGAAACAAAGCCTATAAACAAAATTATGGTCGCACTTAAAGTAGTCTCTTCTATGGAAAAGACATTAGAAATACCTAAAGAAATGATTATGGCAATTGTCAAAGAAGAAATGGTAGTCAAGATAGGTTGAAGGAATCCATTCACTTTATGGGCACGGTATCTTTTTATTTTTATGGAATCGGTAATTTCATTGGCTTCTTTTTCTATTTTGTCCTCACTAGATAAAGTTTTGATTGTCTTAGCCCCGGATATGGTTTCTGCTAAATAGCCAACATAAAAAGAGTAGGCATTTCTTGCTTTTCTATGTCTTAGCAATACTTCTTTTTCAAATAAAGGAACAATGATGGCTACCAAAGGAATGGAAGCCAATACGACAAATGAAAATAAATAATTGATGCTAAACATGGTTATCAAGGTAAATATTAAATCGAAAAGTGACCAAATTATTTGATTGACGTTCCAAGATAAGACATCTCCTAAAGAAGAAGTATCATTTTGCATCCTTGCAATTAGCCAGCCTGAAGAATTTTTGTCAAAATAAGAGAAAGGCAATTCCTGAATCTTCTTAAAACTATCTCTTCTTAAATTAGTCATTATCTTCATCGATACGATGTTTTGAAAATAAAATAAAATAAAAATGGCTATCGATCTAAATAAAATCATGGCAATAAATATCATTATGTAGCCTAAATAAGATAGGCTTACTCTAATGCCAAAAATAAAAGTAACGCTAATTTGCAAATCAAAAATAGAAGTAAGACCATTCATTTCTTTGCTTGCGTTAATGGCTCCAGCATTCATTACCGGGACAAAACTAGAATCATAGAAGGTGATGGCAAGAGTAGATAGTAGACATACTAATAGCAATTTCCATTCTTTTAAGCCATAACGAAAGACCTTTTTCCAAACGGATAGATTTAATTTTTCGGGGAGCTTTTCTTCTTCGAATGCAAATTTTGCCATCTTTATTGCCTCCTTTCTTGGATTTTATCTAATTTTTCATAAAGTCCATTATTTTTTATTAATTCTTCATGTGTTCCTATTTCTTCAATTTGCCCTTTGTCTAAAACAATGATTTTATCAGCACTTTTGGCTGAATTGATTCTTGAGGTGATTATTATTTTCGTGGTCCTTTTGTCTAAATTGGCAAGGCTTTTTCTTATGTTTAAATCAGTTTTTGAATCTACCGCGGATAAAGAATCATCGAATATCATCACGCTAGCTTTAGACAAAACTGTCCTAGCTATGGCAACCCTTTGCTTTTGCCCTCCCGATAAAGTGACTCCTTTTTCTCCTACTGGAGTATCGAATCCCTTTTCAAATCCTTCTATTGTCTTATCTAAATCAGCTATTTTTGTGGCTTTGTATATATCGCTATCACTCGCATTCTCATTGGAAAGGGCGATATTGTCTTTAATGCTTTTAGAAAACAAAAAAGGATCTTGAAGTACGGGTACTATATTTTTTCTAACGCATCTTTTTGATATTTTTGTAATGTCGATTCCATCTAAATAAATATGTCCTTGGCTTGGGTCAAATAACCTAGTCAAAAGTAAAAGTAAAGTTGATTTGCCTGAACCGGTTTTGCCTAAAATTGCAACCGTTTGACCTTTTTTAATAGAAAAAGATATGTTTTTTAAAGCATATTGATTTTTTCTATCTTGATAGGCAAAGCTAACATTTTTAAATTCAATATCCCCGTTTATTTTTGCTTCTATTCCGGAATTTATATCTTCTTCCTCTTCTAGAAATAATTTCTTTATTCTATCGGCGCTAGCGAATGCCTGCCCTAAATTGGATAGCATGGTTGCACTATCGCGAAGTGGCCAAACTATCATATTTATAAAGGTATAGGCAACGACTAGAGTTCCCTCGGTTATTTCCTTTTTATAAACTAAATAAAGAGAATAAATTATAGCTAAAGCGGAAGTGGCAAATATAAAAATATCGCTAGAAGAAAAGAAGAATGAAGAAAATATCCTCCATTTTTTGTATTTATTTTCGTAATCTTTTAATTTATCTTCGAACCTCTTTATCTCATAAATTTCCTCATTATAGGCTTTTACCACCCGTATGGAATTTAAATTTTCTGAAATATCATCGGTCATCATGGCTTCGGAATCATCTGCTTTTCTATATCGATTTCTAACTTCTTTTATTAGGAAAAAGGAATAAAAGAACATAAATGGCAACAAAGATAAAGATACGAGGGTTAATTTGTAGGATATTTCCATCAATATGGCAAAACAAAGAACAACTATAAAAAGAGTGTAAGCAGTTTGGTTTAGCTCCATTATCATGAATTTTCTAACAACATCGACATCCCTAGTGCAAGTTTGGATTAAATCTCCCGGTTTCGCTTTTTGAAAATACGAATATGGTTGTCTTTGCAAGTGTGAAAACAAACCATATTGCAACGTCTTATTGATTGATGCGCTACATTTATAACGTAATAAGTTCCTTGCTATTGTAACTAAGGCAAGAATAAATGATGAAATAACTATGGCAATGGGCAAGCAATATAAATTGTCATAGATGAATTGTTCGCCTTTTCCTAGACTTATCATGTAGATTACGAATCTTTCGATATATTCGGCTTTATATAATTGCAAAGATAAAGCATCGACCAAGACTTTAGACAAAAAAGAAGTAAAAACGGTTGCTAAAACCATAAAAAACAAAGCGACAAAATTAAAAAAATAAGTTAGTTCTACTCCCTTTAGTCCCTTTTTCATTACATAAATCAAACTTTTCATATTTTTAATGATACTATTCTTTTCTTTGCTTATGGCATTGCCAATGATTTTTTAGTTCATATGGATAATTTTAAACTTAAAAAAATAAGGGAAATTGCCTAAAATAATTATATGGAACGATTTTGCTACTTTATTGCCCAAAATAATTTCTCCCATCCTTCTTTTGCAAATGCTTTAGTAGGGGCGGGGGTTGAAAAGAACTCCATAAAATTCATTTCCGATAGAATTGGCTATTTTTATTTCGAAGATGAAGACGATTTGCCTCTTGATAATCTTCCGATTTTACTTCATGAAGATTTAAATGTGCTATTTTCTATGCTTATTTGCCATGAAGCAGGGCCTTTTGAGGAATCTATTTTAAATGTAGCTTTATCTATTTTTCCAAATGAAGCCGTTTATTTGAATGAATTGATTTTAAAAATGACCATGTATGGAAATTTTTCTTTCTACGGGCCAATGATTTCTTTATTTTCTTCAGTCCCACATGAATTAATGTTAACGGCTAAATGTTATTTAAGGGCAGGGTGTAATGCCATAAAGGCAAGTGAGCTTCTTTTTGTCCATAGAAACACTTTCTCATATCGACTTAACCAATTTATTAATTTAACTCATTTAGATATCCGTGATTATCATAACGCCTCTTTTTTAGAACTATTTTTCTCTTTAACTAGTCAAAAATTTTCTTAATTTTTATTCGCTACTTAACTTTATTTAAATTTCTTGGGTAAATTGTTATTTTTTATAATATTATTCGATTTGTGCATCATGCACTAGATAACTTTCTTTTTTCTTAATACAATAATTCCCAATTGATTAAGGAATAAAATATGTTTAAAAAGAAAAAAGTCGAAAAAGTCCTTGCTTCAGAAGAACCCTCTTTTGTCCAAGAAGAATCCGATCATAGTGACGCTTATGTTTCTTTGCGTCATATAGATAAGGTTTATGATAATAACGTCCAAGCCGTTTTTGATTTCAATCTTGATATTAAAAAGCATGAATTCATTGTTTTTGTCGGTCCTTCTGGATGTGGGAAATCCACAACCTTAAGAATGATTGCCGGTTTAGAAGATATAACACGTGGCGAACTTTATATTGATGGAGAATATTCTAATGATAGAACTCCTAAAGATAGAGATATCGCCATGGTTTTCCAAAGCTATGCCCTTTATCCTCATATGACCGTATTTAATAACATGGCCTTTGGCTTAAAGATTCGTCACCTTCCAAAAGCCGAAATTAAAAGTAGGGTAGATGAAGCTGCTAAAATTCTTCAAATAGAACAATATCTAGACAGAAAGCCAAAAGCCTTATCGGGCGGCCAAAGGCAGCGTGTAGCCTTAGGAAGGGCCATTGTTAGAAATGCCAAGGTTTTCTTAATGGACGAGCCTCTTTCTAACCTTGATGCGAAGTTGCGTGTCCAGATGAGAAGCGAAATCGTCAAGCTTCATGAATCTTTAGGCGCGACTACAATTTATGTTACGCATGACCAAACCGAAGCTATGACCATGGCTACTAGAATAGTCGTCATGAAAGGTGGCTACATTCAACAAATCGGTACGCCAATCGAGATTTACGATCACCCAGCCAATTTGTTTGTTGCAACATTTATTGGCTCTCCGGCCATGAATGTTTTGCAAGGCGTTTATGATAATGGCAAGATTAGCTTAAACGATGGCAAGGTTATCATTCCGTTGCCAAGAGGCACCAAAACCGCCCATGATGAATTCTATAAAAAGCAAATCGAAGAAACCAATACCAAGATTGCCTCTTTAGAAGAAGAGTTATCTGCCAAGGAAAAATGGGATCAATTGCTCTCCGATAGAATTGAAAAATTAAGAAGCAATGTCGAAAAATACGAAGCTGCCTTAAAAGGGCCACATGAAGTCGCCTATGGCATCCGCCCTGAAGATATCCATGATATCTCCGATGGCAGCGAAGGTCTTACCGAGCCAGTTGAATTATTGGTAAATGTTGCCGAACTTCTTGGCCATGAATATTATATCCATACCGATTTTGGCGGAGTGGATATGATTGCTAAGATTCCTTTGTCTAAACCAATCCACAACGGAGACATGATAAAGTTAGGATTCGATGCTAAAAAAGCCCATATCTTCGATACTACTTCTACAAAACGTATATTCTAAAATCTTCAAAAGCCTAATAGAAATTATTTAGGCTTTTTTGTAGCCTTTATTCTAGTTAACCTCCTACTTAATAGTAAGGAGGTTTTTTATGAATGAAGAAATAAAAAAAGGAAGTAAAATCATTTCTATTTGTCTAGGCATAGCCTTTCTTATACTTGGGCTATATGCCTATTTTACAAAAAACGATTTCTTTGCCTGTGGCTTATCTATCTTACTTGGACTTTCTTTTTCTAGTTTTGGCATAATCTTATCAAAACTAGATTTAACGAAAGAAAAAGAACATCTAATTGAAGGGGAAGTAGAGGAAGAAGGTTTATAAATTCATTCTTTGCTTGATTCTTCCTTTTTCTAAAGGCAAATAGATAACAATAGAAACTATCGAAGCAAGAAGAGCTTGCAGCAAATCAAAGCAAGAACTTAGCAAAGAGCCGTATCCATATAAATATATATAGCTGCATAAGTAGACCAAAACCATTATAGACGAGCCAAGAAAGGGGGCGATAAATCTAATAGTTTTCCTTTTGCTTAATACTTTGAATAATATTCCACTTACCAAACACATCAAGCCTTTTGCAAGTAATGTCCAAGGGACAAAATAAGCTGAACCTAAAAAAATGTCAGATAAAGATCCTCCTAGCATTCCAACTAGCATCCCGTCTATTGGACCTATTAATAAGGAAATAAGCAGGCTAATGCAATCACCTACATTAAAATAGCCTTGTCCGCCCGCATAAGGAATTTGCAAAAAGGAAGTACAGACAAAGCATAAAGAAGAAAATACCCCGACCAGGCACATTCTTAAAATAATGCTTCTGGTTGAGGAATAATTATTTTTCCTTATTTTTTCTTCCATAATCCTTGCTTATTCTTTTATTGCTTTGAAAACTTGTTTTTCCATTTGGTTTATATTTATTAAATTTATTTTTCCTAAATTTAGAATTTCTATTTTTTGAAAACGATTTTCCGTTTTTCCCTTCGTATCGTTTTTCCTTATTCTCTTTCCTATCAAATTTTTTATTTTTATCAATTATCCTTTTATAATTTTTGTTACCATCAAATTTTTTAGTAGGTTTAGGTGCTTCTTTTTCCATTTCTTCTTCTTTTCTTTTTTCAATGGAAAGAGCTAGACGTTGTCTTTCTTCTTCCTTTAATTTATTTAAGAACTCAACGCCCTCTTCTTCGTTTAAGACCTTGATTCCTTTTCTTCTTAAAAAAGAAGTGGTGATTCCTTCGCCATCTACAATTTTGCCCTTAAAATTCCCATCATGGACTTTATGGACTCCACAAGAAGGGGAATTCTCTTTTAAAATGGCTATTTTTATGCCTAAATAAGAGCAAATGTTATAGGCTTTCTCGGCTCCTTTATAAAATGAAGACGTAACGTCTTTTCCTTTGCTATTCTTAACTTGACCTCTTTTGATTTCGGAAGGATCTCTAGGCGTTGATAAACCTCCTTCGACTTCCGGACAAAAAGGGACTAAGTCAAAATAAGAAGAAAGGTCCAATAAACTTTCGATAAGGTTATCCTTCCCGTCATAACGGCATTTACTGCCTACTAAACAAGCTGAAATCAATAATTTTTCCATAAACGCATAAATGATAATGAAACTACGCCTATAAATAAAGGAAAAGGAATTATAATTATTATATGGATTTAAAAAGTTTGCATTACCTTGGAAAGGAATACAAAGTCGAAATTAGAAGAAAAAGTGGATTAAAAAACATTTATTATCGGCTGAATGGCTCTTCCATTTTAAAAATTTCTTCTCCTTATTTTGTTTCTAACGAATATATTCTCTCTTCCGCTATGAAAATGATGCCTAAAATTTTAAATCGTTACAAAATCAACGAGGAAAAAGATAGCGAAGAGAATTCTTATTACCTTGGTGAAAAGGTTTTTATTGGCAAGAAGAAAGAAGAAGTGGAGAATTTTTTTAAATCAAACTGTTTGGATTTAATTGTCTCTAGGGTTAGGTTTTATGAAAAAATTATGAACGTAGCTCCCGCCTATAATGTCAAAATAAGAAATATGTCCAGCCGTTATGGAGTAAATTCAAGAAGGACTTATACTTTGACTTTTGCCTCGACTTTATTTCATTATCCCTTGGAAATAATCGATTCCGTCGTAATCCATGAATTGGCTCATCATTTTGTTTTCGACCATTCATCTAGTTTTTATGATATCGTTTATAGATTCATTGACAAAAAAGAATACAAATACCTACATAAATTATTAAAGGAAAGAAAATATGATAGATCAAATCTGCTCCAAGGATAATAAATCGGTGAAAAGATATAAAAGCATTGCAACTAGCGGCGACCCTTTCTATTTTACTATCGAGGGTTTTCATCTTCTTGAAATGGCTATGCAAGAGGGCTGCCTTGAAGAGATTTTTGTAACTGAAAATAAAGCTTACAAAGCTAGTAAAATTCATATTTGTCCCTATTCTTTAATAAAAAGTATGTCTACTTCCGTTAATCCAGAACCTGTATTGGGCATTTGCAAAAAAAGAGGCAGTCAATTATTTTCTTCAAATAAGGCCTTGCTTTTAGACAGGGTTCAAGACCCAGGGAATGTCGGGACTTTATTAAGGAGTGCTCTTTCTTTTGGCTATTGCGATATATATTGCCTAGAAGGAACGTGTTCTATCTATAATCCAAAGGCGGTTTCTTCTAGCCAGGGGGCGATTCTAAAGCTTAATGCTTTCGAAAGATTAAAGGCTAGGGACATCTTTCCCTTGCTTAAGGAAAAAGGCTATAAAATTTATGGATCGGCTTTAAGAAATTCCATAGACATAGAAGAAATTGCTAGTTTAAGGGGAAAATTTGTCCTTTGTTTAGGGAACGAGGGCAAGGGAATGAAGGAAGAAAATTTGGCAATGTGTGATTCTTCCTTCTACATTAAAATAAGCAACATCGATAGTTTAAACGTTGGTGTAGCCGGGTCTATTTTGATGTATGAACTAAACAAAAAATGGACACTTTAACGAAATTGACTTTTTTCCTTTTCTCTAACTTGATACCTTGGGATTGACGATTATAATGAATTCATGGAAATGAAAAATTTAAAATTAATACCTTTAGTTTTTGCTACTTTGACTTTAGCGGCCTGTGATTCTAGCAAAGATAATGATGAAGTTAAACCGGAAGAAGCCTTTGCATCTGCAAGCAAAGCCGCCAAAAAGACTTCTGAATCCGATCATGCTCAAATAAAAACAAAAGAAGATGGGACTTTGTTTGGCCAAGGTGGGGTGGAAATTAAAAATGAAGATTCCACCTGGAACTATTTTGATTTAAAAATATCTCAGCTTCCCATCGATTTTAGATACTCAGGTTACTCCAATAAAGACGCCTCTAGTTTAAATGCTTCCTTACTAAGCCAAGGAGATGAAAACTCGGCTGGGGCAACCATTAAACTAAATACTGATTATGATATTGGTTCTGCTTCTACATTTGTTCCTACCTCCATTAGTGATTTATCGTTTGCTACTTATTTAGAGCAGGGAACTTTATATGTTGATAGTTCCGATAGCGATCTTGCTTTATATCGAGTTGCCATTTCTTCTTTAATAAGTAGTTTAACTGGCAATACATATTCTTTGCCTCAAAAGGGAAAAATTAGTTTATCGGAAGATGGTTTAACTAGTTTTAATAACTTGATCAATGACATAAACGTTGATATTTCTTCTTTGGAAAAACTATATGCCGATGTTCCTTCTGTGTTTGGCTTTAAGAATAATGAAATAAAAATAGAGACTAACGACAAAAATGAATTCAAGTCTTATTTAAAGGCTGTATATAATCGTGTTGAAGAAGAGATGGCGGATGAAGAAAAAAGTAGTGCCGCCTCCATTGAAGAAGAATTTTTCAATCATTATGATGTCTATCTAGATAATTCAACCTTCAATAAATTTTCTACTTCAATTTATTTTGATGAAAATGGTTTAACCGGAGTCAAATCAAGCTTATCTATCTCCGATTTTGACCATGACGGCATTGTTGCTTCTTTACCGGAGGAACAAGTGATACTGCATGGTAATCTTTCTTATAGCGCGGATTTCGCCTTCGCTTATGATGAAAGTGTTTTGCCTTTATCTCCATTGGATAAAGATAAATATCAAGAAATTGAAATTCCTGACATCGATATTAATGGTGAGATTACTGCATCAAATTAAAACATTACCTAGTTTAGCCCTCATTTACTAGAGGGCTTTCTTTTCTTTATTTATTTTTGTTAGTAGATTAGAATATATAGGCCTAGCGATAGGAAGTAGTAATAGAGAAAAGCTAATTTAAAGGGACAGGGAGATAGTGAGACCCCCTGAATTAACTTCTATGAATTCACCCTTGAAGGCGACTAGGAAACTAGCCCGTAATCCTGCGTTAAAGGAAATAAAGAGCCTTTTAGCTAATAAAAGGAAAAAGGATGGCACCGCGGATTATTTCGTTCCTATGGATGCCTTTTTTATTTTTGGAGAAAAAATATGGATGATTTGGATTCAATTTCCATTCAAGCAAATGAATGCTTAGACAATTGCAAAGATCAAAACGAACTCGATGATTTCTTTTCGACTTATCTTTCAAAAAAAGGAAAAGTCTCTTCCTTGATGTCTTTAATGAAAGATATTGCCAAAGAGAAAAAGGCTGCCTTTGGAAGCAAAGTAAATAATTTAAAAAAAGAGTTAAATGAAAAATATAGCCAAAAGAAAGAACAATTCGAAAAAGAAATCCTAAATAAAAAATTAAAGGAAGAAACCATAGACATTTCTTTGCCAGGAAGAGAAGTAAGACCCGGAAGAGTAAATCCATATTATTTAATAATAGATGAAGTTACCGATATTTTTCTTGGCATGGGATATAGTTTGGCCGAAGGTAGAGATATAGAAACAGACGAATATAATTTCGAACTCTTAAATGTTCCTAAAGACCATCCGGCTAGAGATATGCAAGATACTTTCTATTTTAATTCCAATTTGCTGTTACGTACCCAAACTAGTGCTGCCCAAGCCCATGAAATGAAAAATAAAGAAATTAAGACTCCTATTAAAATCATTTGTCCTGGCAAAGCTTATAGAAGGGATGATGATGACATGACCCATTCCCATCAATTTGCCCAGATAGAAGGCTTGGTAGTAGATAAAAATATATCAATTGCCAATTTAAAAGCTACTTTGGAATTATTTGCCAAAAAAATGTTTGGCGAAAAAAGGGAAATAAGGCTTAGGTCTTCCTATTTCCCATTTACCGAGCCTAGCGTTGAAGTTGATGTTTCTTGCTTTTCTTGCCAAGGAAAGGGATGTTCATTATGTAAGAACACCGGTTGGATAGAAATATTAGGAGCGGGTATGGTCAATCCTAAAGTTTTAAAGATGTGTGGCTATGACCCGGAAATTTGGTCTGGGTTTGCCTTTGGGGTAGGTGTAGAAAGAGTTGCAATGCTAAGATACGGCATAGATGACATTAGAAGATTCTACCAAAACGATATTAGGTTCTTATCTCCATTTAAGATGAAATGAGGTTTGTTTATGAAATTGTCATTTAATTATTTAAGTAAACACGTCGATTTAGAAGGCATTAGTGTTAAAGAAGTAGCTGATAAGCTTACTTTTTCCGGGGCTGAAGTAGAAGGGATTGAGCATTTAGCTTGCGGGAGCAATCTAGTGATAGGGGAGATAAAAAGTTGCATTCCTCACCCAGATTCCGACCATCTTCATATTTTAAATGTCTACGAGGGTGAAAAATATGGAACCCACCAAATAGTATGCGGGGCAAAAAATGCCAGAGTCGGGCTAAAAGTAATCGTAGCTAGAGATGGAGCCAAGTTAAAAGAGGTTGAAATTAAGCCTTCTACCATAAGAGGGGTTTTTAGCGATGGCATGTGTTGCTCCCTTCTTGAATTAGGGGTCGATAGTAAGTATTTAAGCAAATATCAGATTGAAGGCATCGAGGAATTGCCTTTAGATGCAAAAGTAGGCGAAGAAGATGTATTGGGCTATTTGGGGTTAGACGATGTTATTTTGGATGTCTCCATTTTGCCAAACCGTCCTGATTTATATTCTTTATCTTCGCTTTGCCTAGAGGTTGGTTGTCTTTTTTCTAGAAAGGTAACCTTGGATAAATTTGACGATGTGAAGGAAATGGATAATTCCTTTCAAATTGCTTCATCTACTTCTTCTTGTCCTATTTTTTATGGTGGCATAGCTAGGGGAGTAGAAGTTTCTTCTTCTCCAAGTTGGCTAGTTTCCTTGCTTAGAAGCGAAGGTATTAGATCGATAAATAATGTCGTTGATATCGGCAATTTGGTCATGCTTTTGACCGGGCAGCCTATCAATATGTATGACTTAGACAAATTAAATGGCGATAAATTAGAAGTCAAAGATGATTTCGAAGGCGATTTCCTAGCCATGGATGGGAATACTTATAAACTCGAAAAAGGCGATTTGGTGGTCTCTAGTAATAACAAGGTTGACTGCTTGGCTGGAATTATGACTTCTTCTGAATGCGAAGTTACTTCTAGTAGTAAAAATATAGTAGTAGAAGCCGCTTATTTTTCTTCTTCTAGCATTAGGCATACCTCTTCTAGAATAGGATTAGCTAGCGATTCTTCTCTTCGCTTTTGCAAAGGCATTTCTAAATCTAAGCAAAAAGAAGCCATAAATGCTTGCTTATATTATTTATCTTCTTTATGCAAGGCTTCTAAAATCTCTTCTTTGTCTCCTTTTGGCAATATAAAGACAAAGGAAGATGAAATAAGCATGCCGATTTCTTATATCGATAATAGATTAGGGACTTCCTTTGGCAAGAGTTTAATTATCAAGACTTTGGAAAGAGATTATTTTAAGCTGAAGGAAGAAAAGAATGGAATTTTAACTTTCCTAGTCCCACTTCATAGGCTAGATATAGACGATAAAGCCGATTTAAGCGAAGAAGTTATTAGGATTTTAGGATATGAAAATGTTAAATCGATTTTACCAAATTCGAGCTTGACTTTGGGTGGGCTAACTCCTTCGCAAGCCAAGATTAGATCATTAAGAAGATATCTTTCTTCAAACGGGTTAAATGAAGTATTGACTTATACTTTGATTGGCAAAAAGGATTTAAATAAATTTAATTTCCTTCATGATGAAGATCCCTATATTTTATCTAATCCCATGAGCCAAGACAGGATGATTGTTCGTAAGGGTTTGTCTTTCTCTTTATTAGAGGTTTTAACTTATAACGCTTCAAGACAAAATAAAGATTTGGGTGTTTTCGAAATAAGTGATATCGATACTCCGTTCTATCAAGGCAAACATCTTTGCATTGCCTTGACTGGATTGAAATTAAATCGTGGATATTTAGAAAATAGGCCTTATGATTTCTTTGATGGCAAAGGCTATTTTGAAGGAATTGCCGATTATTTATCTATTTTGCCAACTAGGATTAGCTACTCTTCGTTCATTTCAGAAAAAGAGGAATTGCATCCAGGAAAGTCAGCTTATATAAAAATAGATAATAAAATTGTTGGGGTAATAGGGGAATTACATCCTCTTTCCTTAAAGGAATTTGGTTTAAAAAATGCCGTATTGGTTGAATTGGATTTAAAATCTTTATTGGATATAAAAACAAGTCAGCCCAAAGCCGCAATACCATCTAAATATCCTTTCATTACTCGCGATTTGGCTTTTATTTGCAGTAAAGACATGACTATGGATAAAATCAAAAAGGAAGTTGGCAAATGTTCTTCCTTGATTAAAAATGTCGAACCTTTTGATATTTACGAAGGCTTAAATTTATTGCCCCATACCAAATCAATGGCCATTAGAATTACTTTGCTTGATCAAAATAAGACATTAACCGATGAAGAAGCAAATAATGTTATGGCTAAGGTTATGGACGCTTTAAATAAATTACATTGCGAGATTAGAAAATGATAGTTTTTAAATCCTTGGTAACACAGAAAAAAGATCTAAAGTTTAACGAGACTTTTACTTTTGATAAAGACGAATTAAAAAATTATTATCCTTTAGTAGAAGTTAAAAAAGCTTTGATGGATGGGTATTTCTATAGAGATGAGGAAGATTATTTACGTTGCAACCTCATAATAAAAGCCAACGTTACTTTAATTGATTCCATTACAAATGAACCTTTCGATAAGGAAATGGAAATTAAAGATGATTTTGAGATAATGGATAAAGAAGATGGGGAAGGGGAAGGCTATATTTTCTCTTCTTCTAGTTTTTCTTTGTCTTCATTATGCCTTTGCCTAATAAAATCTTCCATTCCTTTAAAAGTAAGAAAGGAAGATTGATTATTTGTTATCGAATTTATTGCCGCAGAGTTGGCAAGTTTTGGCATCGCTTTTGTTTATAAAACCACATTTAGGACATACTTTTGTTTCTAAAGAACCGGTTTTATCTTCATTTTTTGTGTATTCTTTTTTGTTAAATCTATTAGAAGAAGAAAAATCTGGCGCCACATAACGATGATTATCGCTTTCAATTTCATAAGTTTTATTAGTTGGAAGCGTTTCCTTTTTATTTATGTTTTCCTTTTTGCCTTGCTCAACTTTTTTTATGACGTTTTTATAAATTAAGGAAAACATAAAGACAAATAAACTAATAAAAAATAAAGGAAAGCAAAAAACAAACATGGGGGAATCTTGAAAAAGGGTAGAGCTAACAATAATTAAAATAAAACCCAATAGGAAAGAAGCGGCCGAGAATATAGTTAAAACTACATACATCGTCTTATATTTTTTTAATAAAAGTGGATTTTCCCTTAATTTATTTTCAAATTCTTTTTGCTTGTCTTGATTTAATTTCATATGCTCATTATAAGGGTAAATAAAAAGAATATCCATATCCATAAAATAATTTTTGAAACTTCTTGCAAAAGTTTGAAAAATAAAGATAATTATTGTTGGGAGGTCTCTATGATTGAATGGATAAATCAGAAAAATAGAGTTGGCGTTGTTAGTTTATACCAAACAAACATGACTTTTAATTCAGTTGCCACCGAATCTATTCTTAATGCTTATAAAGTTCAAATTGGCGTTGATGAAAAAAATGATTTAATAGTAAAGCCCATTTCAAAGGAAAGGTTTGATAGAGGCGATATCGATCCATCTGGCCTTTATGATGTGGCAATAAAAAAATCATATTCACGTATCTCTTCGACTTTCTTATTGTCTACAATTGCAAATAAATTGCATATTAGACTTGGCTCTTCACCATATAAAATGGATTCGATTTGGGATGAAGAAAATGGTTATTTAATAGTTAAAAAGGAGGGACAAATTTAATATGGAAGAATGGATGTGGCTTATTTGGCTGCTTTTAGCAGTCCTAACATTAATTATTGAAGCCTCAACAGTCGCCGTTATCTCGATTTGGTTTTCCCTTGGCTCAATCTGTGCGCTTATTTTGTCTTTCTTTCCATCCTATATACCTTATTGGGCCCAAATAATAGTCTTTTTTGGGGTCTCAATTATTTCTTTCTTTGCCTTGAAGCCTTTAATTAAAAAATGGATGGCAAAAAAAGAAAAAACAAGGAATTATGTCGATTCCTTAATTGGGATGAAAGGTGTGGTCTTAACTAGAGTGGACTCACTTCATAACGGCGAGATTATGGTGAATGGACTGACTTGGACTGCGACTACTTCAACTTCCTCTACCTTTAATGAAGGCGAAGTTGCTAAAATAGTAGCCGTTGAGGGCAATAAATTATTTATTTCTAAAACAAAAGAAGAAAACAAGGAGTAAAAAAAAATGATTATTCTTTCTTCCTTACCTGCTTATGCTATCGTCTTAATTATATTGGCTTGTTTATTTGTATTATTAATTCTTATTTTGCTAGCCAATGTAAAAATCATTTCCCAAACCGAGAAAGGAATAGTGGAAAGGCTAGGCTCTTTCCGTACCGTTTGGGATACAGGCATCCATTTTAAGGTACCTTTTTTTGATAAGCTCGCCCATAGAATTGATATGAGGGAGCAAGTCAAGGATTTCCCTCCCCAAAACGTTATTACTAGCGATAACGTCACGATTCAAATAGATACAGTCGTTTTCTATTATGTTTCTGACCCAAAATTATATGCTTATGGGGTTGCCAATCCAGTACAAGCCATCGAGTTTCTCTCTTCTACTACTTTAAGGAATATAATCGGCGAGCTAGATTTGGATTCTACCCTTACTTCTAGAGACATAATCAATGAAAAAATGAGAAAAACCTTGGATGCCGCGACAGATCCTTGGGGAATCAAAGTCACTAGGGTCGAAGTTAAAAACATTTTGCCTCCAAGAGATATCCAGGAAGCCATGGAACGCCAAATGAGGGCCGAAAGAGAAAAAAGAGAAAAGATATTGCTTGCCGAAGGGCAAAAACAAAGTGCCATTCTAATCGCGGAAGGTAATAAAGAATCCGTTATTCTAAGCGCAGAAGCCGAAAAAGAATCAACGATTAAAAAAGCAGAAGGCGAGGCCCAAAAGCTTATCGATTTAAAGAAAGCCGAAGCCGATGGAATTAGACTAGTTAGGCAAGCCGAAGCCGATGGTATCAAAGCCATAAAAGAAGCTGGGGCCGATAAGTCGGTATTGACTATAAAAGGTTATGAAGCCTTAGAAAAAGTAGCAGATGGCAAGGCTACTAAGATTTATCTTCCTTCCTCTTTGGAGCCTCTTGCCGCAAATTCAGAAATCCTAGCTTCCTCATTTAAGGAAAGCAAAGAATAAAACAATAAAAATTTCATAGGAAAAGGTGATCGTAATGACCACCTTTTCTTTTTCTTTTTTTTTATAAAAATTCGATTTTTTCTCTTGAAAGAAAATAACTTCAATGGTAATGTATACTTCGTAGGTGGGAAAAAGTGGGAAACGTTTATTTAGGAACATATAATCGCTCCTTAGACAACAAATTCCGGCTTCAACTTCCACCGAAATTGCTTCCTAATGAAGAAAAAGAATTCGTTCTCTCCTGCGGTTTGGACGGTTGCTTGTCTGTTTATCCAAAGGAAGGATTTGATAAACTTGTTGAAAAAATGAGCCAATTCGACTTCCTTGATGACAAAAAAAGAGCCTTTGTTAGATTAACTAGCGGCTCGGCAATGCCAATTGGTTTGGATTCTCATGGGAGGATATCCATTGGAAAGGATATTGCAGAACGCTTTAGCTTATCAGGAAGCGTTACCGTCATTGGGGCTTTGGATCATTTTGAGATTTGGAATGTCGCCTTATATGAAAAATATCTTCTTAAAAGTTCTTTGGGCTTAGGGGGTATTAATTAATATGGATGGACATATTCCCGTATTACTTAATGAATCCATATCCTTGCTTGAAGTTAAAAATAGCGGCATTTATGTCGATTTGACTTTTGGTAGGGGAGGCCATTCTTCGCTACTTCTATCTAAACTAGGAGAAAAAGGAAAACTATTTGCCTTCGACCTAGATAAAGAAGCAATTGCCTTTGGCAAGAATAAATTCCAAGACGATAAAAGAATAAACTTCATCCATTCTAGTTTCGCTTTCATGAAAGAAGAGTTACTAGAAAAAGGGGTCAATAAGGTCGATGGCATCATTGCTGACTTAGGTGTTTCCTCCCCTCAGCTAGATAATCCGGAAAGAGGTTTCTCTTATAGGTTTGATGCTCCTCTAGATATGAGGATGAACCAAGATAGCAAATTAACCGCCTATGAAGTGGTTAATTCCTATCCAAAGGAAAAACTAGAAAAGATTCTATTCGATTATGGGGAAGAAAAAGATAGCAAACGAATCGTCAACGCCATTCTAAGAAGAAGAGAAAAAGCTCCTATTAGAACTACATTCGAATTAGTTGAAGCCATTAAGGAGGGAAAACCCTATTCTTCTTTAAAAGAAAAAGGACATCCCGCAAAGCAAACATTCCAAGCCATTCGAATCGAAGTTAACAAAGAAGAAGAAGCCTTGGAAAAAATCTTAGAGGACGCTCCAGAACTATTAAATTTAAATGGAGTTCTCGCCATCATTACGTTTATGTCAATAGATGATAGGCTCGTGAAAAAAAGATTCGTCGAACTAAGTTCATCAATGGGTTCTAGACACGGATTGGATTTGTTACCAAATCAAATAGAAAAACCAAAGTTCTTAAACTTGAGCAAAAAGCCAATCTTGCCAAGCGAAGAGGAAGAAAATATAAATCGCAGAAGCGTATCTGCAAAACTAAGAGGATTAAAAAGAATAGCAAAATAGAAAGGTTAGGTGGGCTAAAATGAAAGATAAATTAGTAAAGACCGGACATAAGAAAAACTACTATAAGATGAAGAAGATATTTCATACTTCTCTTTTCGTTTTGGCTTTAATGGCAATTTCTGCCGCGCCTGTTGCAATTACTTATACAGTTTATATGGTAGATGCCAATAGCAATACAAATGCCCAAATAAATACTAACGAAGAAGAAGTAGAAGCAAATGAAGAATACCCATCTTATTCTTCTTCTTGTAACGAATAAAAAAACGCTTATTCCCCTTGGACCGGTTTCCCTTCGCCGGTCCTTTTTCTTTACTGCTAAAAAATATTTAAAAAACTACTAAAAAATTATCGGTTCATCTTTTTTTGTCTTTTTTTCTATATTAAAATAACTAGGGAAAAAATATGGATAGACCACAAGCGTTTTTTGAAATAAGTTCAGATGCCATTAAGTTAATTGTCGGATACGAATTAAACGGTTCGCCTTTTGTCTTATATACAAAAGAAGTGAAAGTTCCAAATCTATTGGATGAAAATAAAGCCATTAATAAGGATGCACTAAACCAGGCTTTTGCTTCTTTTCATAATATTAAGGATGAAAAAGAGAAATTAAATATCTCTATTTCTAGGGTTAATTTAGTTTTGCCTTCTGTCGGACTACAAGTTTATCAAAACGATAAAACTACCAATGTTGTCGATCAAAATAATGAAATAACCAAATTAGACATTACCAATGTAATTTCTCTAGTATCCAAAGAAAGCGTGCCTGGGGATTATTCAATTGTCGATATCATTCCCGATGAATTTATCATTGATTCAGGCGAACGTTTCTCCAATCCTCCCTTAGGGAAGAAATCGACCTCTTTGACTATAAAAGCAAAAGTCCATTGCTTACCAAGCGGAGTTGATTCCTTTTATCATAATTGCGCGAATGCTTGCGGATATAGATTGCTTAAAAGATGCGTTTCTTGTTATTGTGCGGCCACATTATTGGCCACTTATAAGGAATTGCCTCGTTCTTATGTCTTAATTGATATGGGTTCTAGGCTTACTAGCGTTTCCTTAGTAGGGGAAGCTTCCCCATATGAAAATGCTTCCTTTTATTTAGGCGGAGCGGATTTAGATAAAAAAATCGCAAGGGAATTTGGCGTTAGTTTAGATACTGCTATAAAATTAAAGAAAAGATTAGGATACGATGATAGAAAGACTTCCTATTCCTTAGGCATTGCCGAAGGATTGGATGCCTCGTCTAATAAAGTCACCTATTACCAAAAAGATTTAAATCAAGTTGTTTCTTCTTATTTTGAAGAGTTCTTCAAAACATTTGACAATGCCTTGAATTCTATTTTTTCTAAATATGGGAATAAATTCATGGATTTGCCATTTATTCTAATAGGCGGGGCTAGTAAATTAAATGGGCTTAGATCTATTTTTGAGTTGCATTATCCAAATAGGGAAATTTATTTTGTGACTCCGAAAAGCATTGGTGCCAGAGACCCAAGTTATGTCAATTTGCTAGGTTTGATATTGGCCTCTAGCCATTATGGAGGGACCTTAGAAGATAATTATCGCGGCATGGCCGAGGTAAGCAGGGTCAATAAAACCATGGAAAAGAAAAAGAAAGAGAAAAGCTCTTCCCCTGAAGATGATTCTTTGTAAGTCGGGGCTAATTTATGGATGAGAATGGTATGGATTTAGATAATTTTGAACCTGTTGCTAGGATTATTGTAATTGGGGTAGGCGGGGCTGGAAATAATGCCGTCAACCGCATGATGGATGAACATATCGACAATGTCGAATTTTATGTTTTAAATACCGATAAACAAGCGTTGGCTACTTCTAAAGCCCCCAATAGGATTGTTTTAGGCGAAGAAGTTACAAAAGGACTCGGTGCCGGAGGAAATCCCTCCGTTGGCAAAGAAGCCGCGATTCAATCCACCGATACGATTCGTTCCATCGTAAAGGGTGCCGATATGGTATTTATTGCCGCCGGAATGGGAGGAGGAACAGGGACTGGTGCAGCTCCAGTAATTGCTTCCATATGCCGAGAAGAAGGGGCTTTGACTATTGCTATTGTTACCCGTCCATTTACTTTTGAAGGCAAGACAAGAATCGCTAATAGCGTATCAGGGTTAGGCGAATTAAAAGATGCCGTTGATTCAATCATAATTGTTTCTAACGATAAATTGCTTATGGCTAGTGGCGGAGTTCCGATCTCTCAAGCCTTTAGCGAATCGGATAGGGTTTTGGCTCAATCTGTAAAAACGGTTACCGATTTAATTTTATTGCCTGCCGTCATTAATTTGGATTTTGCCGATGTTAAATCCACTTTAAAAGGATCTGGGATTGCCTTGATTGGATTTGGGATGGGCAGTGGCGAACATAAAGCCGAAGAAGCGGCTGAAAATGCTATAAATAGCCCATTATTAGAAGCATCCATTGCCGGGGCTAGAAGGGCTATATGTGCCGTTACTTGCGGTTCGAATGTTACTTTATATGAAGCCAATGAATGCGTTAATAGGATAATTGAACAAGCCGGGAATGAAGTCGACATCAAATTTGGCGTTTCAATAAACGACCAACTTAACGACACGATTTTAGTAAGCGTTATCGCTAGTGATTTTACAGAGGATTTTGACTTTACCTCCGCTCCAACTTTTACTCGTCCTAAAAAGGAAATGGTTGGCAATGGAGTTGACGAAGCCAAAGCTTTGGCCATAAAAAAAGAAGAAGAAAACGAGAAAAACTCGGGAGAAGACGAAGAAAACGCCAAAACCAAATTCTTGCCAGATTTCTTTTCTGGGAAACTTGACTCCAATAACTGAGCCTAGTTGTCATTTCTTCTTTTAGTGATAATATTTAATGGGCTAAGACGAAGACGCGCCAAAGACAATGACAGAGAACCCCGCCGAAGTTGAGAAGGGGGAAGTCAATGGACATCACTTCCGAGCCTGAAGATCGAACTTAATTTAGGTCTTCCGCTTCTTGGCGTTAAAAGAAAAATAAGGGCTTGATATCAATCAAGAAATAAGGTGGTACCGCGCCAAAGGCGTCCTTATAAGAAGACGCTTTTTATTTTGTAGAGGTGAATTATGGAATTAAAAGAAACCCTATTGATGCCTGTTACTAGTTTCCCAATGAGAGCTGGACTAGGCGAAAAAGAACCATTATTAGTAAAAAAATGGCAAGATGACCATATTTATGAAAAGATGAATGAAAATAGGATTGATGCTCCTACTTTTATGCTTCATGATGGCCCACCTTATGCCAATGGAGATATCCATTGCGGTCACGCCTTGAATAGATGCTTAAAAGATTTTGTCATTAGATATAAGAACATGGCGGGCTATAAAACCCCATTTATTTTTGGTTGGGACACTCACGGCTTGCCAATCGAGGTTCAAGTAACAAAAAACGGAGTCAACAGGAAAGAAACCCCGATACCTGTCTTTAGAGAAAAGTGCAAAGAATATGCCCTTACTCAAGTCGAAAGACAAAAGAAAGAAATACAAAGATTAGGATGTCTAGGCGATTACGATCATCCTTATTTGACGTTATTAAGCGATTATGAAGCCAAGGAAATGGAAGTTTTTGCTTCAATGGCCTTAAAAGGACTTATTTATAAAGGCGTCAAACCTGTTTATTGGTCCCCATCTAGCGAATCCGCTTTAGCAGAAGCAGAAATCGAATATCATGATGTCAAAGCTAGGACAATGTATGTTAAATTCAAGGTTAAAGACGGCAAAGGTAAACTTTCTTCTTCTACTTATGTTGCGATTTGGACCACGACTCCTTGGACTATACCAGCCGATCAAGCCGTTACGGTAAATCCTAAATTTGAATATGGCTTATTTAAAACCAATAAAGGAAACCTTCTTTTCCTTGTATCATTAAAAGATAAACTCGCAGAGGAATTAGAACTTGGGGATGTCGAATTGATTAAGACGATTAAAGGCGGGGAATTAGAGGGAATAGTTTTAGAACATCCTTTATATCCCAATAGAGTTTCTCCCATTATTTGTGCTTCCTTCGTTACCGAGGATTCAGGTACTGGATTGGTACATACGGCTCCAGATCATGGCGTTGATGATTTTAATGCTTGCTTAAAATATGGTATTAAGCCATTTTGCCCGGTTGATGAAAAAGGTGTTTTGCATCTAGAAAAAGATGATCCACTAAATGGATTATTTTATGAAGAAGCCAACGATAAAGTCATCGATATGTTAACCAATCTTGGCTTATTGTTAAAAGAAGAAGACATAGTCCATAGCTACCCTCACGATTGGAGGACGAAAAAACCAGTCATATTTAGGGCTACCCCCCAATGGTTTTGCTCCATTTCCCCAATTAGGGAACAACTTTTAAAAGAAGTGGCCTCGATTAATTGGGTACCATCCTGGGGAGAAAACAAGATGGTTAATATGATCAAGGATAGAGGCGATTGGTGCATTTCTAGGCAAAGACTATGGGGCGTTCCAATTCCTATTATTTACAATGAAGACGGTTCTCCAATAATTGAAGAAGAAGTATTTGATCACATTATTAATATAATAAAGGAAAAAGGGTCCTCGGCTTGGTTTGAATTAAGCGAAGAAGAGCTTCTTCCTCCGAATTATAAAAATAAAAAGTCTCCACATGGTTTATTTAAAAAAGAAAAAGACATCATGGATGTTTGGTTTGACTCGGGCTCTAGTTGGAATGGAACCTTGTTAAATAGAGGCTTAAAATATCCAGCCGATTTATATCTAGAAGGAAATGACCAATATAGAGGCTGGTTCAATTCTTCTTTAATCCTATCTACTGCCTTTTCTAATGTTGCTCCCTTTTCAACTTGCCTAACCCATGGTTTTGTCATGGATGAAAAATGGCAAAAAATGTCAAAATCGGCCGGGAATGGCGTCGATCCAAATAAAATTGCATCTATATATGGCGCGGATATATTGCGTTTATGGGCTGCTACTGTTGATTATAGATCGGATTGCCGTATCGGCGAGTCTATCATTAAAACGGTTGTCGATATTTATAGGAAAATAAGAAATACATTTAAGTTTATCCTTGGCAATCTTTCTTCTTATGTAGAGAAAGAGGCATCAAGTTTAACTTTCTCTACCGTTGATAAATTTATTCTTTCTGAACTAGAAAGAGTAAAAAACAAAGCCTTAACTTCTTATGAAAATTATGACTTTGCTTCCGTTATCAATCCTATTGTTAATTTTTTAAGTTCGACATTATCTAGTTTTTATCTAGATATTAGCAAAGACGCCTTATATTGCGATGCCTCTAATTCAAGTAAAAGAGACGCTATATGTTTTGTTTTGAATAAATGCTTGAAAACATTGACTCTTTTGTTAAATCCGATTCTTCCTTTTACTATGGAAGAAGTGCATTCTTATTGGCCAAGCAAAAATAAAGAAGCTTGCCAATTGGAAGATATGCCTAGAATAACTCATGTTTATGATGAATCGGTTCAAAAAGCTTTCTCATCTTTTATCTCTTTAAGAGATGAGGCATTAAAGGCCTTAGAAAGGGAAAGGGCAGAAGGCAAAATTGGTTCAAGCGTTGACGCTTCCATTCATTTAAGCATAAAAGACGATTTGCTTTATTCGTTGTTTTGCTCGGAAAGCAATGAGGATATCGCTTCCTACTTCATAGTTTCTAAGCTAACTTATGAAAAGGGAGAGAAAGATAGCTGCATTGTTTCTATTGATGAAGATGATATTTGTCCCCGTTGCCGTAAGCATTTTGCTAAATTAGTCGATCATAACGGGATAAAAGTTTGTTCTAGATGCAATAAGGCTTTGGGTGAACATGAATAAGATCAAGTCTATCTATTTAAAATTCAACTCTTTGGATAAGCGTAAAAGAAATGGTTTAATCATTTTCTTTTCGCTTTGTCTATTTTTGTTTGTAATGGATATTGTCTCGAAATGGCTTTGCCAGATTTTCGTAAAAGAAGGAGAGCCGATTCAAATAATTCCTAATTTCCTTTATGTTTCTCTTTACCATAATACGAAGATTGCCTTCTCTTTGGGAATAGATGGGGTAGCAGGAAGAAGCATTAATATCATCATTTCATTGGTAATGTCTATTTTAATTGCTTTTTATTGGCTAAAAAATGCCTTTAAATTCAATTATTTGGAACATGCGACTGCTTGTTTGCTTCTAGCGGGGGCGGCTGGAAACTTAGTCGATCGTGCTTTTTATTGGTCAAATATAACTGGGTTTGATGGAGTCATAGATTTCATTCAGTTTTATTTAGGAGGAGGACCTAATAAGCCTAATTCTTTTTTAAATCCTTTCGCTGTTTTTAATTTTGCCGATGCCTATTTAACAATTGGGGTAATCATGATGATAGTAATTCTATTAATCGATGCGGTAAAAAACGCCAAGAAAGATCCCTTTAACAAAAATCCATTAGAAGAAAATAAGACAAATAATAACGATGAACGAAACGAATAAAATTACTTTAATAGTAACTAAAGAAGAAGCTGGCATTAGGCTTGATCAATTCCTTTTTCTTCATAAGGCAGCTATTAGTAGAAGCAAGGCTAGCTTAATTATTAGAAATAAAGAATGTTTAGTTAATTCCAAATTTGAAAAGGCCCATTATTTAGTCGAAGAAAACGATGAAGTCTCTTTTCTTCCTTATTCAGAGAAGGAAAGCCAGCTAGTCCCGGAAGAGGTTCCTTTTGAAGTCGTCTATGAAGATGATTATCTTCTTGTTATCAATAAACCAAGAGGCCTAATTGTCCATCCTGGGAACGGCCATAAAGACAAGACGTTGGTAAATGGTCTGCTATATAGAAAAACTAAGCTAGCCGATACTAATGATTATATTAGGCCAGGCATAGTCCATCGTATCGATAAAGATACTAGCGGCCTTTTAGTCGTAGCCAAGACTAGCCAAGCCATGTTAGGGCTACAAGAGCAACTTTCGTCCCATTCAATGCATAGAGAATATAAGGCTCTTGCTTTAGGGATAATAAATGAAAATGAAGGCAAAATCATTGCCCCGATCGGTAGAGATAAAGCCAATAGAATAAAGATGTGCGTTGATTTAAAAAATGGCAAAGAAGCCATTACTAACTTCAAAGTAATCGAAAGATTTAAAAAAAGTAACGTAACATATATCGATTGCAAGCTTGAAACGGGCAGAACCCATCAAATAAGGGTACATTTTGACTATATTGGCCATCCTTTGCTTGGCGACCCAATTTATGGAAAAGGCAATAGGACATTAATAAATGATGGCCAATTGCTTCATGCCTATAGACTCTCTTTTTTTCATCCAATTTTAAATAAACAAATGTGTTTTGAAGTGGGTCTTCCCTCATATTTTCAAGACGTTTTAAATAAGCTTAATTAGAATGATATATTAAATTAAGATTTTCTTTGTATTGGCAAAATTTAGTTTAGCAACTTTTTCTAGTTCTTTTTCTCCATATTTCTTAACGAATTCCTTCCCAAATGAATCGACTTTGCTTCCCGATCCAAAAGGAAATGATAAATCGTAGGCTTTATTCAATCTTTCCATCTTTAGCAAAAAGGAATACCTAGCAATAATTGAGGCGGCTGCAACGCTAGGGAAAAATAATTCACCTTTTGTTTTAAATTCAATGGGGCTAGCAATTTCTTTTTCATCGCTTAAATAAGAATAATATAAGGGCGCGGAGGCGAATTGGTCTTGCTTTAAAGGAATATTTGGATATTTTTTGACTAGATTTAAAAGAACCCTATTATGCATTTTGGCTTTTATTTGATTGATGTTTAGACCAATCTTAGATAGTTCATTATATTTTTCTTGTGGCAAATATAATTCCGAATAGGGAACAAGGTTAATCAGTTTTGCCCCAATTTCTTTTATTTTTTTATCATTTAATAGTTTGGAATCTGTTACTCCTAGCTCTTTTAAAATTGGATAAGTTATATTGGAAACAAAACTCGCAGCAACAATTATTGGCCCAAAATAATCACCTGTTCCTACTTCATCCGAACCTATCTGAGGAGAAAATATAGGCGCTTTAGGACAAGTTTTATTAACTGTTTTCATTTCATCTTTGACTTCAAATCCATTTTTTAAGGCTTCTTTTCTGGCTTTTTCCCCTTGGAATAGAATTGTGAATTCATTTGGATTTTTTCTTTTATAGATACTTATGGCTACGTTTTTATCTTTATAAGAAAAAAGAATGTAATCATTTTTAGGAATAGAAGAATTTCCTTTATAGAAAGAAACTATTTCTTCTAGCTTTGTTTTATCTATTAAAAAAGAATAAGAGGGGTTATCCATCCACTATATTTTAAAGAAACATCTTTAAAGTAAAAACACTTTTTGTAATGTATAATTATTTTATGCGTAATGCTTACGATATTTTAGAAATAAATAAGATTAGGGAAGAGCTATCTTCTTATGCCTATACTGAGATTGGAAAGTATTCAAGTTTAAAGAATAAAGAATTTCCTCTAGTTGAATTAAATAATCAATTTGCCTTATTAAAAGAAATGGATTTGGCGATATCTTATAAAGGCAATATGCCTTTTAATTCATCTTTGGATTTGACTAAGCCTATTTCTTTAGCTAAAAAAGGCTCTTCGCTTAGCAAGGAAATCATTTATTCAATTGCCCTAGATATTGATAATGGTTTAACTTTATCTAGTTATATCAAATCTTTGGAAGAAAAGATGTTTCCTTGCTTAAGGGAAATCGAAAAAAAGTTCCCTTCTCTTGATTTTATATTAGAAAGAATAAGAAAGAGTATTGCTCCTGATCTATCTATTTACGATGATGCATCAATTGATTTAAAAAGAATTAGAAGAGAAATTTATCAAATTAAAAAACAGGCCGATAGAATTACTAACGAAGCTTTGCTAAAAAACAAGGAATACCTTACCTCTTTTTCCTATACTTTAAAAAACGGGCATTTTGTTTTACCCGTTTCTACTTCTTTTAAAAATAAAGTCAAAGGCATTATCCAAGATGTTTCTTCTACGGGTTCGACTACTTTTATTGAACCTGAAGAAATCGTCTCTTTAAACAATAGGATTTTTCTACTTAACGAAGAAGAAAAAAGAGAAATAGAAAAAATATTGTTTGAGCTATCTAAATTAATCGCCTCTAACGGAGAAGAAATATTAACGTTAAACAAATTGATTGGAGATTTAGACTTTTTGCAAGCTAGGGTCTTGTGGGGAAGAAAATATAAAGGGCATGTGCCTACTTTAGGCGATTATGTCTATCTTCCAAACTCTAGGCATCCTTTGCTTAATCAAGATAAAGTTATAGCCAATACCATAATTTTAAAAAAAGAAACGAGGGTTTGTATTATTTCTGGACCTAACGCCGGAGGAAAAACGGTTATTTTAAAAACGCTTGGCTTATTTGCCTTAATGTTTAAGCTAGGCTATATGCTTCCAACCGAACAAGGAGCCATTCTTCCCTATTTTAGAAATATTTATGCCGATATTGGGGATAGCCAGTCTTTAATGGATAATCTTTCGACTTTTTCTGGCCATTGTTCCAACTTATCTTCTATTTTAGATAACGTTGGAGGATTGGATTTGGTTTTGCTTGATGAAGTAGGGACCGGCACAAGTCCAAATGAAGGGGAAGCCTTGGCGGAATCAATTGTTACTTATTTGCTAAAAAAACATTGCTTTGCCTTAATTTCTAGCCATTTCGAATCCTTAAAAAGCTTCGGGTTGACCAATAAAAACATAATTAACGCCTCCATGGAATTCGACAATAAGAGTTTATTGCCTACCTATCATCTTCTTTTAGGCTTGCCAGGAGAATCGTATGGGTTAGAAGTTGCAAGGAGGTTTGGAATTAATGAAGAAGTTTTAGGCAAGGCAAATGAACTTCTTCATTCTAAACAGGTTGGTTCGTTGCAAGTTGCCTTGAATAAGCTATCCATTTCCTTAAACGAGAATAAAGCCTTAAATGAAAAATTAGAGAAAAAAATCCAAATCCTTGAAAAGAAAGAAAAAGAATTAAAATCCAAAGAAATCGCTTTGTTAACAAAAGAAAAAGAAATAAAAGAGTATAATATCGATAAAAATAACCAAATATTAGAAAAAGCAAAACAAGAAGTCGAGGAAATCATTTCTTCTCTTTCTAGGCCTAACGTAAAACTTCATCAGGCCATAGAAGCCAAGAAAAAGTTAGAAGACCTCTATCTTGAAGAAAAAGAGGAAGAAATCTTGCCTAGTTCTAAATTAGTTTTGAATGATTATTGTGAAATACCTTCTTTTGGAATTGTTGGGAAAATCACTAGGATAAATGGTAAAAGAATTGAAATATCGACTCCAAACGGGTTTGTTTTTAATTCTACTGTTGATAAGGCTATAAAATGTAGTCCCCCAAAAGAAATAAAACAAGGGATATCTGGCAAAGTATTGGATAGCTTGTCTACTTCAAAAGGGTTGCCTCTAGAATTAAATCTATTGGGACTTCGTTACGAAGAAGCCAAAAATGAATTAGATCATTATCTAGATTCTTGCCGACTAAAAGGCTATAAAAGAGTTAGAATCATCCACGGCTTAGGAAGCGGTGCCTTAAAAAGAATGTGCCAAGAATTTATAAAAAACCACTCATCCTTTATAGAAAAAAGCGAGCCAGCAGGTGAATATGAAGGCGGGGCTGGCGCGACTATTATTTATTTAAAATGAACGAGAAATTAAAAGCGGAAATAAGTCTTCTCTCCTCTAGGCCTGGC
>ERZ808246.595-NODE-595-length-29365-cov-5.696008_pt1 | contig 29365 bp, 25 predicted proteins | sample MGYA00521083_ERZ808246 | MGnify/ENA primary metagenome ERZ808246 (study PRJEB31516, sample SAMN03275577) | gut metagenome | biome: mammalia-associated habitat; material: feces | host: Papio cynocephalus | place: Kenya | collected 2012-07-07 ...
GAGCCTCGCACATGAATCCTCCGAGAAGGTTCATCATCGGTCTGTGGGACTCGCTCCCGAATGAATCTGATACCGCGCGGTCATACTCGTCGATGAGGATGATGGGCTTGACACCGTGATGCCTCTCCAGCATCCTGCACAGCGTAGGCACGCATTCGATGATGAAATCCTCCTCGATGCTTCTTTTCAAAACGCGGTCGAACAGATCCTTCTCATCATCGTAGACGAGATCGGACTTCAGCAGATAGCGGAATCTGTCGAACGTATTGTTCAGGACGCTTCTCATATGATTGACGAAAGACGAGAAGGTGTCAGCTTTCGTCTTCTTGAGATTTATATTGATAACTGGAAATGCATTCCTGTAGCGGTCGAACTCCGGATGATTTGATATCTCCAGTCCGTCGAACCAGGTGTTCCCCTTATATTGCAGATTGAAGAACGCGTCCAGCATGGTGAGGTTCGTGGTCTTCCCGAACCTCCTCGGACGCGTGAACAGATAGACACCGCTCCCGTTCGTCGAAAGAATGTCTGCAATGAGCATGGACTTGTCCACGAAATAGACGTTCTCCTCCCGCATCCGTGAGAACGTCAGTCCGCCGGTGTCTATCTGCTGCTTCATGATTCGAGAATCGGTGGATATTCAGATAAACGTTCGCAGTGCAATCAGACTAACACCGAATGACCCCATCAGCTGTTCCTGACACCATGCATTATCTCGTCCAGGATGTACAGCGCCCCCTGACATCCGTATACGGGCCGGGGGATGATGTCGTCCAGACCCATCGAGGAGTAGCCTATCGGGATACCCGCCCTGCATTGGTCTGCCAGCTCCATCGTCGCTGCCTGAACCCCTTCGCACAGGACCACTCCGCACGGCACCGGCTCCCTTCCCCATGCATGCTCCGAACCGATACATCCCAGGAAAGAACGGAGAGCATCGGCCTGGTGCTCGTCCGCCCCGTCGTCCACGGCTATCGCCTCAGGAACCATCGCCAGATAGCTGTACAGCCACTCAGTCAGCGGCCTGACGACGGATGCGGTCCCCGCGGCGGAGAATGTCAGACCCCTTATCCTCAGAGCGTTGTAGCGTATCCCGGCCAGCTTCTCGAATACGGATTCGCGGCATTCCGCGACTCTGCGGAGCGGTTTCGTAGGATCCCTGCCCGTCGCCTCGGCGACTGCGCGTATCCAGGCCTCCGTGGCATCGAATCCCACGGGTGCGCCGGCCTCCGAACACACGGCAGGCACCCCGATCCCCTCGTACCAGCGGACGAGCTCCGCGCACATCTCCGGGCAGACGACAACGTTGAACTCGGCATCCGCGGAACCGATCAGCTCATCGACGGAGGATCCCGCGCCCGGGGATGCGATCACCTCAAGGCCCATGTCCTCCAGATATCCGACAAGCTCCCTCTTCGCGGCCTTCCAGTCCTTGTCCATCAGAGACAGGCCGAGGAGATTCACCGCGCCTTTGCGCATTTTGCGCCTGGCCGGGGCTATGAAATCCATAACCTGCGCCAGAGTCCTTCCGCATGCCGTGGTCGCGGGCATCGATGCCATGGATTCCCCGATGCGCATCGCCCTGCCGGCCAGACCGTTCGCGTCTATGGCCCTGTCGTGATCGTCGCCGATGAGAGCGGCGCCCGGCGAATCTATGACGACTATGAGCGATGGATCCGTGGAGGCGACCGCCGATAGGCCCTCCTCCGACTTGTAGCAGGCGCCGTTGATGAAGTCGTACTCGTCAAGGTAGGTTGCAGGGACCCTCGGATAGCCGTAGAAGTACGGCACGAACGGATCCCCCCTGCCTTCCCTGGGGAAGACCGCCGTGGACAGCACCATGTGGCGCACCCTGCAGCCGCCCGGCCCGTGCAGCATGACGGCGGCATCGGATATGCCTTCGACTGCCATTATCGATCCGGTGAGACCATCCGGAAGTATCCTCATATGCTCCTCCCCCTTCTCCATCCCTCGATCGCCGGAAGGCGCAGGGTGTTCTCCAGGTATTCGAGATACTCGAACACCTGCCTGTATCCCACTCCCATCCTGCTCAGCTTAGCGAAGGCCACGCCTTCGGGCACCGGCTTGACTATGTCGCTTATCAGAAGATCCGGTTTCATTTCGGACAGGTCCCTGGCGAGATCCTCGTCCGTGTAGTTCGTGACGACATCGTGCCTCGAATCCGGAGTGCCTCCGGCCTTCCTAGGACTGGGGGCGAAGCCCACTCTGAGGACCTGGGCCCCGACATCCTCGAGGACGTCTATCAGCCAGTCCGGGTTCCCTCCTATCTTCCACACGATCAACAGCCTGACCCCCTCCATCCTGGGCCTGTGCGCGTCCGCCAGCCTGCGGTACTCGGACTCCGCGCGTCTCGCCTCGTCCTCGGCTTCCTTCGCCTTGCCGGTGAAGCGGCCCATCTCGCGCACCCATGCGATGTAGTCGTGGAAGCCCACAGGCATCACCGCGGGGAAAGGGCGCCTGCCCGTGCGCTCCGTCACCATGGACATGAGCTCCCTCGCGCCGCGCGTGTCGCTCATCAGTATGTCGGTCATCCCCCGGCAGAGCATCCTCGGAGGAGACGGCGAACAGTCGTCGAGGAAGCGGCAGTTCACCTTCAGCCCGAATGCCGACAGCATATCGTCGAGCGCTTTGGAATGGGCGCGGGATTGTATATCGAAGAACGAGGGGGCGATCAGATTGACGAATCCATCCTCGGGCTCCACGCCGGGATCGATCTCGTCGACGACGGCCCTCGCGGCCATCATGAATCCGTCCGTGTAGTCGCCGGCCATGTCCCCGTCCGTCTGGACCAGGATAGCATCGACATCCGGGTGGGACGCTTTGAATGATTCCACCGAACCTCTGCAGTCGTCCCCTATTATCCCGGACATGCATGTGGTCACGACGGCGATCCTCGTGTATCCCTCGGCGACGGCCTTCTCCATAGCCTCCTCGAGGAACCTGCGCCCTCCGAATATGGATGCGCCGTCATCCATCCTGGTGGACCGTATATCATTGGTCGGAGGCCTTTCGTAGATTCCCCTCTCGTAGAGGTCCAGGACGGCTTTGGCACGGGTCGTCGCCATCAGATAGGCGCAGCTCTCCGGCCCGTGTACTATAACGGCCCTGTCCCCCAGCCTTGCGAAGGCGGCCACAGCGCCGTATGCGGCGCAGGAGCTCATTATCCTGGTGCCGTTGATCGAAGTGCGGCGGGAGCATCCGCCGCATCCGATTCGTTCCGATGTGACGCCCGAAGGAGAGCGTATCTCGCGTCCGGCCGCCAGATCGGACAGCTGCCCCTCATCCAGAGGAGTCGGATCGTCCAATTCTAGCCTGCCTTCGGCCGCCTCGATCAGCGCATCCGCGATCCTGGAGATCTGGGCGGCGGCATTCCCGTGCGGGAACAGCTCCATGACGGTGCACCCTTTGGATTCGGCTTCGGCGAAGGACGGATCGCGCGGAATCTCGGCTATTATCCTGGTGCCGGCGGCCTCTGCGAATCTCTCGACCGACTCCTTCTCCTCCGGACCTCCCCTGGAGTTGAACACTATCCCGAGCAGCCTGGGCCTCCCGGTCTCGAAATTGAGCATGCCGCGCATGATGTTGTTCGCGGCGTACATCGCCATGAATTCTCCCGACGTGACGAGGATGACCGCATCCGCGTACTCCTCCCTGAGAGGAACCGCGAATCCTCCGCATACCACGTCCCCCAGGACGTCGTAAATCCTGAAATCCACATCCAGATCATCGGCCCCCAGCTTCCTGAGCGTATCGAATGTCGTGAGTATGCCGCGTCCGGCGCACCCTATGCCGGGCTCGGGCCCTCCGGATTCTGTGCACAGAACTCCGCCGGACCCCTCGATCACGACGTCGTCCAGCGACCTCCTGCCGATCGGCACCTCGCGGACATAGTCCAGAACGGTGCGCTGAGATCTTCCTCCCAGAAGCAGCCTGGTGGAATCATGCTTCGGATCGCATCCGACCTGCATGACCTTCTTCCCCCGGCCCGCCAGGGCCATCGAGATATTGGCGGACATCGTCGACTTTCCTATCCCGCCTTTGCCGTAAACCGCCACCTGGAACATAACGGGGCATGATGTGCAATCTCGTAGTTATTAGTTGGCTGCTACCTCCAACTATACGCCCGCGGACTCGACCCCGATCCTTTCCTGCTGGTTCATGAAACGGGCTCATCCGGCCGGTTCCATGTCATCTTGACTGCATACGAAGCCATATTATCGCTAGAACGCATCACCGCGAAAGCGCATCGCGAAGACGAAGCGAGGTGAAAGGGCATGGGAATCAATATCGGCATCATAGAATCGGAGGCTCCGAGCGCACCCTGCAAGTGTCTCAGGTCGGACATCGTCAAGGTCCACATGAAGGACGTGGCAGGATTCGAGGACGCGGCCGTGTACGACGAGTTCGTACCCTACGAGAAGGCCAAAGCGGCGATCCAGGACTGGGACGCGTTCGTCAAAAGGAACAGGCTCAACGAGGATGCCGACGCCGTATATCTCGAGAAGATCAAGAAGGACGACGATCTGGATATCCTCAGGCCGCTGGCCGAGAGGATCTGCACCGGATGGGTCGTCATGGAGAAGGTGCCCGAGGATATGAGGCAGGCCGCCATCGATGCATCGGACGACAGGGTCACCGGATGGGACCTCCTGGACTTCGACGAGATGAACGGGATGTGCGGGTCGTGCCCGCTGTCTTGGGACAAGGGCCGCGGATGCATAGGCGCGTTCGGGCCGGACAACAGCCTGCTCCCTGAGATCGCCTCAAGGCACGGATGCCCCATAGTCGCGTCCGTCCCCCAGGCGGTGGCCGAGGGGAAGAGGTTCACCTCCGCGGATGCGGCCGAGCTCCTGAGGGAGGTCGGCGTCCTGAGGGAGGCCCTCCCCGTAGAGGGGAAGATGATGGTGAGGCGCTACTCCGGCCCCGTCGACAGGATGGAGGCCGTCGCCCGCATCTCCGAGAAGGAAGGCTGCGGATTCTTCTTCTTCCGAGGTCACTCCAGACCGAGGCGGATCATGGCGTCCGTCATCCTCTCCACGAGGGAGCGGACGCCTTTCATACCCATCTCGTCCTCCTCGTACTGGGGCGAGTGCCAGGCTCTGACGATCGGCAGCGGATAGGAGCCGGCCACGAGCATGGAGTTCCTGAGCATGAAGTCGGCCAGCTGGTTGTAGACCATGGATCCGCCGTCGTGGCGGCATACGGTGATGGCTCCTCCGACCTTGCCTGCGAGAGGGAGGCCGCTGTTCTGGAACACGAGCATGGCCCTCTCCAGGAAGTTCTGCAGGTTGCTGGGGCAGGCGTTCATGTATGTGGGGGAAGCGATGAGCACGGCATCGGCTGCTCTCATCCTGTCGATGATCTGATTGAAGCCGTCGTCCTCGTCGTAGCACCTGCCGTCCCCGCGGATCTCGCATGTCAGGCAGACGTTGCAGTTCGTCAGGCGGTAGTCGTAGATGTGGACGATCTCCATCTCGACCCCGTCGCGCTCGAACATGTCCTGGACCTCGTTCAGGATGTTGCTGGTGTTCCCCATGGGCTGGGGGCTTCCGTTGATGGCGAGGACTTTCATGCGCTCCGTATCCCGCACGCTCGCCTTTAAGGATTCGCAGGCCTAAAACGGGCCTTGCGTGTACGCGCTTTTTTTATCGGGGCATGGCATCGCATGCCCCATAGGTATCGCTATGGCCGAAATGCTGAAAATCGAAGATCTCCACGCCACGGCCGGCGAGAGGGAGATCCTCAAAGGCGTCAACCTCACCGTTGACGAAGGGGAGACCTGCGTGCTGTTCGGACCCAACGGGTCCGGGAAGTCCACCCTGATGGCGACCATCATGGGATACAGCACCGTCAAGGTGACCTCCGGGAAGATCATATTCAAAGGAAAGGACATCACGGACCTCCCCGTCGACGAGAGGGCCAAGATGGGGATCGGCATGATGATGCAGCGTCCCCCCAACATATACGGCGTCAAGCTGGGGGACCTCATCAAGGTCGCATCCCCCGACAAGGGCGAGAAGGTCCTCAAGGAGGCCGACCGCTTCAAGATGGAGGGCTTCCTGGACAGGGAGGTCAACGTCGGATTCTCCGGAGGGGAGATCAAGAGGTCCGAGCTCCTCCAGCTCACCGCGCAGAAGCCTGAGTTCATCCTCCTCGACGAGCCCGAATCGGGAGTCGACCTGGAGAACATCGATCTCATCGGCAACAAGGTCCACGACCTCCTTTACGAGAACTGTCCCGGGAAGAGGAGGCACGTGTCCTCCCTGGTCATCACCCACACCGGGCAGATCCTGGACTACATCGGCGCCGACAAGGGCTACGTCATGAAGAACGGCAGGATAAGATGCAGCGGGAACCCGCTGGACCTGCTCAGGGACATCAAGAAGAACGGCTACGGGGAGTGCGACGAATGCCAGATAATCAAACTGTGAAGGACGCCCTGTCCAAGAAGGGCGCGTACGGCGCCGACATCGACATCGACCGCTTCGACGAGGGCAGCAAGGACTCCGTCGTCATCGACGACATGGAGAGCTCGGACTACAGGAAGTACATGGAGCGCGTCGGCGTCGTCGCGGACGAGATGAACCGCTCCGGAACCCTGCTGTTCATCGACAACGCCCCCAGCCACTGCCATGCTGTGCAGCAGGAGGGGCTCGAGATGATGTCCGTGAAGGAGGCCCTGAAGGTCCACCAGGGACTGAAGGACTACATGTGGAAGGCCATCGACCCGACCAAGGACAAGTACACCGCCAAGACGTACCTCGAGGACGCCGACGGATACTTCATCAGGGTCAAGGCCGGACACCACATCAAGGCGCCCGTCCAGACCTGCATGATGCTGGACACGGACAGGACGGTCCAGAATGTCCACAACATCGTCATAGTCGAGGACAACGCATCCCTCGAGATGATCACGGGATGCTCCACCACCCATCACGCCAACGACGCCCTCCACGTGGGTGTCTCCGAGCTCTACGTCGGAGACAACTCGTCCCTGACGTTCTCCATGATCCACAGCTGGGGACAGAAGACTGGCGTCCGCCCCAGGACCGGGACCATCGTCGGAAGGAACTCCGCGTACACGAACAACTACGTCATCCTGAATCCCGTCGGAAGCCTACAGAGCTTCCCCTCCGCCACCCTGGCCGAGGGAGGCAGCGCCATGTACAACACCATGTGCATCGCCCACGAAGGGTCCGACATCGACACCGGAGGGATGGTGTACCTGAACGGAAGGCGCAGCAACGCCCAGATCATGAGCAGGAGCATCTCCATGGGCGGACGCATGACCGCCCGCGGGAAGCTCGTCGGCAATGCGCCGGAGATCAAGGCCCACCTCGAGTGCAGGAGCATAATCATGAAGGACGGCGGCTCGACGAGCGCCGTACCAGAGCTCGAGGCGCACGTCGCCGACGTCGAGATGACTCACGAAGCCGCGGTCGGGAAGATCGCGCAGGACCAGATCGAGTATCTGATGTCCCGCGGACTGGATCAGGACCAGGCGGTCAGCATGATCGTCAGGGGATTCCTGTCCGGAAGCATCAACGGCCTCCCCCTGGAGCTGCAGAAGCAGCTCAACGAGGCCATCGCCAAGGCCAACCTGGGCGACTGAAACCATCGGGGGCCCCGGCCCCTGCTTTTATACGACACATGCCGTACATGCGTGCATGGCAGACAATCCATACGACCGTCCGATCCTGGTGACGGTCATCGCGATCCTTTACGCCCTCGGAGCGCTGATCCTCATAATAGGCGGCGTCGGAATGGCGATCGGCGGCGAGAGCATCATAGACGAGATCATAGCCGAGGATCCCGAGATGAGCTTCCTCGAAGGCATGGGCCTGGCGTTCGGCATCGCGGTCCTGATAGTCGGACTCGTAATCGCAGTCGTATCCTACGGATTCCTGAAGGGATGGAGCGTGATGTGGTACATCGGACTCATCCTCGCGGTCCTCGGAGCGATATCGAGCCTCATCTCCATCGCATTCGGCCAGTTCGGAGCCATCTTCTCCCTGGCGATAGCGGTGATCATAGTCCTCTATCTGTTCAAGGACAACGTCAAGCTGTTCTTCCTCAAGAGCAGCTGACCCTGAGGAAGGGATGACTGCCCGCCGGCCGTCATCCCGTCGGGGACGATCACCTGTCGGTGATCTCCTCGATCCTCTCCTCGAATCCCATATAGGTCTGCTGGAGCCGCTCCTTCATCTCCGGCGACGGATTCCAGAAGCCGCGCTTCTCCGCCTCGAACAGCCTGGCGAGCATCGCCATCATCGCATACGGATTCTCGTCCTTTATCCACTCGGCCGTTTCCTCGTCGAGCACGAAGCGCTCCGCCAGATCGTCGTACATCCAGTTCTCGACGATATCGTTGGTCGCAGACCATCCCATGGTGAAATCGAAGAGCTTGGACAGCTCCTTCGCGCCTGCGAATCCGTGACGCTTCAGGCCTTCCAGCCATTTCGGGTTGTCGATCTTGCTCCTGAAGATGAATCTGCACTCCTCCGCCGTGGTGCGAAGCTTCAGATTCTGCATGTCGGACGAATCCCCCATGTAGGATTCGGGCATCTCCCCTCTGACGGCCGTCACAGCGGCGGTGAATCCTCCCAGACTGTCGAAGTCGTCGTCCATGTCCAGCATGTCGACCGCTCTCGTATTGTGGTTCTTGATCGTGGCGTCTATCTTGGACAGCCTCTTCCTGAACGCCTCCGGCCTGGACTCGCCCTGGAGCCCCTTCCCGTAGACGAAGCATCCGTGCTTCACGAAGATCTCTCCAAGGTCCTCCACGGTCTCCCATCTCCCGGTCTGCACGGCATCCGATATGCCGTTCCCATAGGCGCCGGGCGGATCCCCGAATATGCGCAGAGTGGCATTGCGCCTGGCCTCGTCGGCGGGAACCCCTGCGATGATCGCATCCACCATCTCCCTGCGCACGTTGGCGGCGAGACGGTTGTCCTCGTCCTCCTCGTCCAGAGAGGCGATGATGCCGACCCCCGTGTCGATCATATTGGAGATGTTCGGGAACGTGTCTCTGAACAGGCCGCTGATCCTGACCGTGACATCGATCCTCGGCCTTCCGAGCTCCTCCAGAGGTATGACCTCGAGACCGCTGACCCTTCCCCCGTATCCGGTCCAGACCGGACGCAGCCCCATCAGCCTCAGTATGTACGCGACGTCGTCCCCTCCGGTCTTCATGGTGTCCGTGGCCCAGAGCACAATGCCGACGGAATCGGGATATCTCCCATGGTCCGAAAGGTATCTCTGCACCATCTCCTCCGCCATCTTGGAGCCGATCTCCCAGCTGGATGCCCATGGTACCCCGTCGGGGTCGATCGAATAGAAGTTCCTGCCCGTCGGCAGGATCTGGGCCCTTCCCCTTCCGGGGCATCCCGAAGGACCGGGCTCCACATACCTTCCGTCGAGTGCTTTCGCGATGTTCGTCAGCTCGTCTGGCATCCTGCGGACGGCGGGCGCCACGAACCCGCACATGAACTCTATCGCCTCCTCGGCGTCCTCCTTCAGGTCTCCGATGATATCCTCTGCCGCCTTGCGGACCTCCGCCTCATCGAATCCGCATTCGTCGGCGATGCAGATGATGCGGTACATATCGGCGTCTATCCCGTCGATGAGCTCTCCGTTCAAACGCCCGTCCTCCCTCATGCGGGACGGGTCCTTCAGCAGTTCCTCCATGTCGCATCCGCGGGCACGGGCGACCGCCTCCCTCAGAGAGGGGACCGTTCCGTTACGATACCTCACCAGGGAATACACCGTCTCGCGCATCCGCTCTCCGGACGGCACCTCCCCCAGGATGTGCAGACCGTCCTTTATCATCGCATCCTTGACCTCCAGGAGGTAGTCGTACAGACGGTCCATGGCCTCCTCGACATCCTCGATGGAGCAGTCCGATTCGAGTCCGAGATCGGACAGCATGTTCGTGTCCCTGCACATGCTGCGGACCGTCTCCGCGGCGGAGGCCATCTTCTCCGCATCGCCTACCTCCTTTATCTTGAGGAATGCCTGCACCGCCGTCTCCAATTCGGAGATGGCATCGTAGCCGCCGGCACGGCCCATCGCCGGGATCATATGGGTTGTCGTGACCGCGTACTGCCTCCTCTTCGACTGCATCCCCTCCCCCGGATTGTCGATTATGTACGGGTTGATGTTCGGGATCCTGTCGAGGGTCACATCGGGGTCGCATTCCCCGGAGAGCGCGACGCTCTTGCCGGGAAGCCACTCCAGCGTGCCGTGGGTGCCCACATGGATCACCGCATCGGCACCCCACTCCCTCGACAGCCACCTGTAGAATCCTAGATACTGATGCGGAGCCGCGGTCCACGGATCATGGTAGGCCTCCGGCGTGCATTTCCCCCTGTCCGGCTGGAATCCGATGTAGACGTTGCCGTCCATCAGGCCGCCGACCAGCTGCATCCCGTCCACGACATGGACGTCGCCCGGAGGCTTCCCCCATCCCTCCTCCAGCCGCTTGCGGAACGACGATGGGATCCCGTCATACCATCCCTCGTACTTCTCTTCGGATATCAGCGCCACTGCGCGCTTCCTGAGATCCTCGTCGGTGCTCCAGTTGTCGTCGTTGGTGACCCCCTCAAGCATGCGGGAGACTAGCTCCCTGCCGTTCTCGGGCACCCAGTCGACCGCATACCCCTTCTCTTTAAGAACACGGAGCAGGGCTGCGACGCTCTCGAAGGTGTCCAGCCCGTATCCGCCGCCGGCAAGGTCCTGTCTCGGAGGGTACATGTAGATCAGAATGGCGACCTTCTTCTCTGAGCGGGGCTTCCGTCCGAGGACGGCCCACTTCAGAGCCATCTCCGCCAGAGCGTCGCAGCGGTCTGCGACGGGGACCTGCCGGAATCCGCCGTCCTCCCTCTGCTCGGTGCCGCAGTACACGGTCGCATCTATCTGGCCGTCGAACTCCGGCGACACGACACAGTACGCTATCTCGGACGGTGTGAGACCGTACGGGCTCTCCTTCCACCTCTCGGCGGATCCCATGAGGTTCACCGCCTGTATCACAGGGATCCCCAGCCTCTTCAGGAAATTGTCTTCCGAGACCTGCTCCCCGCATCCGGGCCGGGAGAGGACGGTCAGTGCAAAGCCCATCGTGTTCAGGACAGCGTCGGCGATGGGACGCCCGTCACGGAGAAGATACTCGTCCACAAGGCGCCCGAGTCCTATGGCCCCGATCGCGGGATCCTCGTAGGAGCGGGCGAACACCGCCACCGGCTCCCCTCCATGCGCCTCTACCGCTCTGCACAGCTCATCGATCGCATCCGTGTCCCTGCGTGTGTTGAAGACGGATACGAACAGCACGAGGATGACAGGACGTCCCGTCCTCCCGACATCTGAGAGCCCCTCCTCAAGCGGGAACGCCCCCTTTCCCGGAACATACACGCCCTGGGCCATCGGGATCACGGGATCCGGGATCTCCGCATCCACACCGTCGTATCTTCTCAAGCACCACAGCAGAGCAGAGCGATGGTTGTCGTCTCCTCCCAGGGATTCGAGCAGCTTCAGCATGCCGTAGTCCTCGTCGTTGCCGTCGAACCAGCCGCGGTATCCGAGGACGACGGCCTCTTCGCATCCGAAAAGCAGGGTATTGACCCCGCTCCTCTCGACCTCGTTCCTAAGACTCCCGAAATGCTTGAAGTACGAGACGTCGCCGTGGACGTCTATGAACAGGATGTCCGAACGGCGCACCGTCCCGAGGAAGGCGGCGAGACGCTCGGGATCGTCGTCCAGAGCCACTGCGTCCGCGCAGGACATCTCCACATCGTATCCCGAGGCGACCAGCGCTTCCGCGGCGGGCCTCATCGCATGGCCCGCATGCCCTCCGATTCCCAGAACGGCTACCTTCACCATGCTGATGCATCTTCTCGATGCGCATATAAGATATTGGATGTATACTCCTACTCAAAATGAGGGTATAGGAATCCGCATACGGAACGGAATCTGCGACCCCCATGTTTTTCTATGGTCCCCGCTATCGAACGGACATGCCCGAATCTGAACGCACGCTCCAATCCATCGTCCTGGCGGCGCTGCTGGCGATCGGAGGCCTGATCAGCCTTGTCGCCGGAGCCGGATACATGGACGACCCGGACATCTCGGAGTACGTCGCGGCGCTGGACATCGTGGCCGGAGTCCTGCTCATAGTAGGCGGGATCGGATGCCTGATCGGCAGGCCTCTGTTCTGGAAGATATGCCTGGCGGCGCTGATCGTCGAGATCGTCGCGGGAGTGGGAATGCTCACTGTGACCATCGTCGGCGGCATCGTGCTGATAGCCATCAGCGCGGTCTTCATCTGGTGGATCCACACCAGATCGATCAGGAAATGGTTCGGAGTCTGAACTCCGCGCCCTTCTCGATCATGCGAAGAACATTCCGGTCCGGATCGAGCACGGCGGTGAATGTCCCCCAGGGACCCCGCCTCGGTTCGGACCAAAAACCCACGCCCTCGTCTATCAGCCTGCGATGCGTGTTGTAGGGCGAGTCCACGGCTATGTAGACTCCGGTGTCTATTCCGGCTTTTTCGGATATTTCGAGTATCAGCCTGCACCCCTCCCTTCTGAGGTAGGCATGCGTCGGATCTTCGCCAACGACCTCCATGCCGAGAACATCCCTGTAGAATCCGATTGCCCTGGCCAGGTCGGAGACAGGCACCGTGAACGCGAACAGCGATTCTGGCAGACCCTCGTCCGTATATTCGAAATTCGCTCCGTTTGGATCTCCGAGAGGCATATTTCGACGTATCCGGTACGATTATTTGTCCGTGTTCCAGCTGGAAATCCCGAATCTGTAGAAATCATTATATACATAATGAGAATACCATGGCATACTGCCCTGGTAGTGTAGCGGCCTATCATGAAGCCCTGTCGAGGCTTCGACACGGATTCGAATTCCGTCCAGGGCGCTCATCCTTCCTTTCGGTCGGATGTTCTGAGTGTCTTCTGCTTCATCAATCCCCATCTTATTTCGATTGCCATCTGCGAATCCTGGTCTCATAGCATTCGCAAACTCAGTAACACGAATTCCCAAATGCGTATAACCATTTTATAGCGGTAATACCGTCGGCCGACTTAGTAACATGATAGCCAAAGCATCGACCAAAGCGGTCGCGCTCATAGCGCTGGCCGCAATCATCGCAGCCTCGTTCTGCATCGTCCCGATATCCGAGACGGATGCGGAAACCGGGTTCGTCATAACGGATTCCACAGGGAAACAATCCTCGTACGACGCGCCTTCGGATCAGATTATGGTCTTCGGATATGCCGCCACCCTGACTCTGATAGACGCGGGAGCGACATCCAAGATCTATGCCACAGACCAGTACGGGCAGCAGGCCTTCGTCGACAAGGGCATCACCGACCTTCCGAAGATCTTCAAGACCGCATACAACGACGCGTCACAGCTCAAATCCAACATCATCGGGTCCGTCGACGACGGATTCGACAAGGAGAAGGGAACCGTCATCCTCACGACCTTCGCAACTGTCTTCGTCGGAGCCGACAAGAACTCCGGACTCCGCGGAGAGCTGCTGGACATCGGATTCTCCCACGTCCTCTTCTACGGCTCCATCTACGAGTACGACGACGTCGTGGATGTCGTCAAAGACCTGGAGCTCGTCTCCGGGAGCAGCGCGGACCTCGCATCCGGGATGATCGCGACCAAGGAGCGCGTGCAGAAGGCAGTCGAGGGCCTGGAGAAGAAGGACGCCGTGTTCCTCAGATACTCTTCCGTCAACGGATGGGGCATCGGAACCTCCGGATCCATCGGAGGTGCCCTCATCTCCACCGCAGGCGGGAACAATCTCGGATTGGGGATCGGATCCACGAGCACCGTCTACGATGTGTCGAAGATACTGGAGATCCTCGAGAAGAGCCCTGAAGCGGTCATTTTCATGGACAACGCATACTTCGACACGTACGGAGGAACGTTCGAGAAATTCGTAGAGGACTTCTTCCATGGAGACCTGGGCGACCTCAAGCTCGTGAAGATGCAGAAGACCTGGAACAACTACGATCCCGAATCCGCCGAAGGACTCGTGGAGATGGCCCACGTCCTCCACCCCGATGCCGTGGACGGGACCGTCGAGCCGTACACCCAGGAGAAGAACGACGAGGGAAGCGATTGGACCCTCGCCGTCATCGGGATAGCGGTCGTCCTCGCGATATGCATCGCAGTAGGATTCGCAGTCATCCGCAAGAGGAAATCGGTCTGATCATGAGCGGGCATCCCGGGAGAGGCAGAAGGACGGCCGCAGTGGTCGCGGCGCTTGCGGTGATGCTGGTCGCCGGCGTCCTGCTCGATCTCAAATGGGCCACCTTCGACATCACTCTGTCGGACCTCATCGATGTGGCGATGGGGAAAGGGACGTGGGCGGCCTCGATACTCGTCGACGACAACGCGAAGCGCGTCGTCCTCGGAGGATTCGTAGGGGCCGGGCTCGCGGTATGCGGATGCGCCATGCAGGCCGTGTTCCGCAACCCCATGGCCTCCCCGTACCTCCTGGGGCTCTCCTCAGGAGCGTCCCTCGGAGCGGCGGCGGGCCTCCTCTTCTCCATACCTCTCATTCCAGCAGCCGTGGCGACTCCGGCCCTGGCTTTCGTCACCTGCTTCCTCACGATGCTCCTGGTCTGGGGCGTCTCCCGCATCGGTGGAACGACCAGGACCGAGACCCTGCTCCTCACCGGGATCGCGGTATCGTCGATGATGTCCGCCGTGGTCTCGTTCCTGACGTTCATAGCCGGCGAGAAGACCGAGGACATAGTGTTCTGGAGCATGGGGAGCCTCTCAAGGGCCGAATGGAACGAGATAGCCGTCGTGATCCCGCTGATAGTGATCGGGGTGCTGCTCATCCTGTCCTATGGGAAGACGCTGAACGCCATGATGCTGGGGGACGCCCATGCCATGGATCTGGGGATAGAGGCGGGGAAGACGAGATTCAGGATCCTCCTGGCATCCACCCTGGTGACGGCCGCCGCCGTCTCCTTCGTAGGAGCCATAGGATTCGTCGGACTCATAGTGCCGCACATATTCCGCATCCTTCTGGGACCGGACAACCGCATCCTGATACCGGTGAGCGCCTTCGGCGGAGCCGCGTTCCTGATAGTGTGCGATTGGCTGACGCGCACGGTGGCGCCGGATTACGGAGTTCTCCCGATAGGGGTCCTGACCGCGCTGGTCGGAGCGCCCTACTTCATCTATCTCCTGAGAAGAAGGAGGAGCGAGGTGGGATGGTCATGATGATGGATATCGAGGGTCTGGAGTACAGATACCGCGACATCCCCGTCCTTGACGGGGCGACTCTGAGCATCCGCGAGGGCGAGATCATAGGGATCCTCGGACCGAACGGATGCGGGAAGACCACCCTGCTGAAGAACCTGAACAGGAACCTCGTTCCCGAATCCGGGTGCATCCTGCTCGACGGAAAGGACGTCTCGGAGATGACCAAGGCGGAGATCGCCAGATCGGTGGCCGCGGTGCCCCAGGGGAACGAGATCAGATTCTCCTTCACCGTGGAGGAGATCGTAGCCATGGGGAGGATGCCCTTCCAGGGAAGGTTCGAGGGGCCCTCCTCCGATGACCTGGAGATAGCCAGGGAGGCCATGGCCGACGTCGGTCTCCTGGACAAGAAGGACCGTCCGATAAACGAGCTCAGCGGAGGCGAGAGGCAGAGGGCGATAATCGCCAGGGCGCTGACGCAGACGCCCCGCGTCCTCCTCATGGACGAGCCGACGAATCATCTGGACGTCAACATGCAGTTCGAGGTCCTGGATCTTGTGGAGAGGCTGTCGAGGGACAAGGGGATCACCGTCGTGATAGTCTCCCACGACCTGTCCATGGCCGCCCGCTACTGCGACAGGATCGCGATGATCCGCAACGGAAGGATAATGTGCTGCGGGACGCCCGAGGAGACCCTCACCGCAGACAACATGCGCACGGTGTTCTCCGTGGATGCCGAGCTCTCGGTCGACTCCAAGACCGGAAGGAGGACCGTCCTCCTCCACGGAGCCGTCCGACGCCCGTCGAACGCCGCATGCGCAACTTTCATAAACGAAATAGACTGAAGGGGGGTCCATGCGCTGGATGCTACGCTCGAAGATCCACAGGGCCGTGGTCACGGAGACCCGTCTCGACTACGAGGGGAGCATAACCGTCGACGAGGACCTCCTGGACCGCTGCGGCATATGGGTCGGGGAGAAGGTCACCGTAGCGGATGTGAACAACGGCAGCCGCTTCGAGACCTACACGCTCCCCGGGAAGAGGGGAAGCGGGATCATAGCGATCAACGGAGCCGCCGCCCACCTCTGCAGCGAGGGAGACAAGGTCATCATCATGGCCTACGAGCTCGTAGACGAGCCCATCCATGCCAAGGTGCTCCTGGTCGATTCCGAGAACAGGGTCGCCAGGGAGCTGATCTATTGATATCCGCCTATTCCGACGGGGGTTCCAGAGGGAACCCGGGGATCTCCGCCTTCGGCATCGTCCTGGTGAAGGACGGCAGAGTTGTATTCGAACGCGCGGAGTTCCTGGGCGTCCATACGAACAACTACGCCGAATACCGCGGGCTCATCGCCGCGATCTCCAAGGTCATAGAGCTCGGTGAGGACTCGGCCGAGTTCGTGATGGACTCGCAGCTCGTCATAAGACAGATGAGAGGAGAATACAGGGTCAAATCCCCCGATATGAAGGCGCTCTACGAGGATGCCGTCGCGCTGTCCTCCCTCATCCCGCACGTGTCGTTCAGGAACGTCCGCCGCTCCGAGGAGTTCATCCCGCGCGCGGATGCCATTCTGAATGCCGAGATGGACCGCCATTCCAAGAGGCGACCGCGGAAATCCGGTCCCTTTCTTCAGCTATCATTAAGTACAGGCTTTACGAACCTTAAATCATGGACAGTACACCTGCCATCGAGGCCGTAGGCCTCACGAAGATGTACGGCAGCTTCGCCGCCATCTCCGACGTGAACCTCACCGTCAGACGGGGGGAGTTCATGGGCCTCCTGGGACCTAACGGAGCCGGCAAGAGCACCACGCTGAAGGCCATAACCGGCCTTCTCAAGCCCACTTCGGGCAGCGTCAGAATCGGAGGCATCGATATCGCCGACCACAGCAGGGCGATGCAGCACGTAGGCTGCGTCATCGAGACCCCTGAGCCGTACCCGGGTTTCACCCCCGCGGAGATCCTGGAGTACGTCGGCCGCATCTACGGACTCGATTCCAGGGAGATAGCGATACGCGCGAAGGACGTCCTCGAGACAGTGAAGATGTGGGAATGGAGGGACAAGAAGATCGGAGGCTTCTCGAAGGGCATGAGACAGAGGGTCGTCCTCGCACAGGCTCTTTTGCCCAATCCCGAAACCATCATCCTGGACGAACCCACGTCGGGACTCGATCCGAGGGGGATGATCGAGATGAGGCAGGCCCTTGCGGATCTGAAATCCCGCGACAGGAGCCTGCTCATCAGCACCCATATGCTCTCCGAGGTATCGGAGCTCTGCGGATCCGTCGCGATGATACGCGACGGCAGGGTCGTGACCCACGGGGACGTCTCCACGCTCGTGCACGGAACCGGAAGACCGGCAATCACTCTCGAGATAAGGACCGTCAAGCCCCTGACATCCGATATGCTCAAGGACGTCGAGGGCTGCCAGGGCGTCTCCGGGATCGAGAGGATGGGGGACTGCTCCGCCAAGGTTACATTCTCCGGAACCCCCGACCAGCAGGCGCATGTGACCGACACCGTGTTCAGGAGCGGACTCGGAGTCCTCGCGATGAACGAGAAGGGCGCGAACCTCGAATCCCTGTACATGGAGCTCACAGAAGGGGATGGTTCGAGATGAGGCTCCTCAAGAAGACCGAGGCTCCGGAGGAGGAGCGCATCGGGACCTGGGCAGACACCGGATACAGCGCGACGGACGAGCAGGCCCACAGGAACGTCGTCTACGAGGGGACATCCTCGATCAAGAGGATCATGTGGATATTCGTCAGCCAGATGAAGCTGTTCTCGAAGAACAAGTGGACCTTCATCATGCTCTTCGCAGCGATTCTCATCCCGGTGCTCATCCTCGGTATACCCGAGCTGAACGATCTCCTCATCCAGAACACGGCGGGATCCACCGCGTACATCGGAACGGTCCTGTGCTTCATGCCCGTGATGATGAGCTTCTTCACCGCGTTCCTCTGCGGGACGCAGATCCCGAACGAGTTCAAGGACAGGACGGCCTACATGAGCATCCCCCTCCCGATGAGGAGGATCGAATTCTACATCGGCAAGTACCTGGCCGGATTCGTGCTGTGCCTAGGCGTGTTCCTGATGGCATTCGGATTCTCGGTCATCATGGCTATGAGGCACTTCGATGCGTTCTTCAGCGACCAGATCGCGGAGGCGCTCGCATCCACCGTGGTCGCGATCTTCGTGTTCTCCGCGACATCATTCTGCGTCGGATGCTTCATGAAGAGGGGATCCGCCCTCGTTCCGATGCTCCTGATGCTGTTCGTCCTGCCGATGATATCCTTCGCGGTCTACGCCAAGTACGACATCGAGGAGATGCTCCTGATGCCCTGCTTCCTTCCCGACTCGATAGTATTCACCCTCGGAGGATCCCCGTTCTCCATGGCAGGAACATTCGCGGGACTCATCAGTCCGGATGCCCTCACCGCCAACCTGGGCGGCATGATCGGAGTCGGAGTGGTCTGGGGGATCGCATTCCTCGCGCTCGGCGCGTTCAGGATGGAAAGGAGGGAGATGTGATGGACAGAAGGATGACAGCGACGATTGCGGCAGCGGTCATGGGCATGCTCTGCCTCGTGCCCCTGGCGGCAGACGATGCATCCGCCGAGCACTTGACGGACAGGATCTCGGACAAGTACATCGCCATGGCTGAATTCGATATCCCTTATGGCGAGATATGGGCCGGCGACAACAGCACGCTCTATATGCTGAAGGGGTCCGAGAACCATGAGCTCATGGAAGCCTATCTGAAGGATCCGAGGAACGGCCCGTCGGTAGATTCCGACGATAGGAACATCCTTTCGAGCCATGCAGGAGAGAAGGTCTGCATCTACGAATATACCAATTACCTGTCCGGCAGCATCACATTCATGGGCACGACCCTTGACGCGAAGACCGTGCTTGAACCGTACAACCTCGAGAACAGGATGACCGGCGATCCGGAGGATGTCGTGAAGATCAACGTGCACAGCATCGACTACAGCAACGGAACGAGCACCAGCATGTACTACATCGCGAAGAACGGAAGCGCCTGGCAGTACAGCTACATCGACATCCAGGTTTCATTCGCGATAGAGGAGGATACCGCGTACTCCATAAAGCTCAACAACCAGAATTACGCCCTCTATGCCACGATAGACTACGATCTGACGGTATCGAAGCCCAACGGATCCGCTACGGCCTTCGCTGCCATCTGCATGGTGCTCTCGGCCGCCACCATCGCGCTGCTGGTGTTCGCAGCGATCAAACCCAGGTGGTCCAGGTGACCTCCGGGAGGGGGCGATGCCCCCCTCCCCAACCAATTGAATCTTAAGGGGACAAGAACGACTGTGCTGAATAATTCAGCTCCATCCGTTCTGAGACCGGTGGACGTTCATATCGACGGCTTGAGCCTACAATTGCAGAACAGGCACTGTCGATAAGATTCTCCTCCTTCCTGAACCCGAATGCATCCGATTTGATGGTCAATCGGACATGCGGCGGGCCAATGCAAGCACTACGAAGGTCGCGATGACAGCTGCTGCGAATATCCCTCCGAGGATCATCGGAGTGGTGTCGACGGCGTCCTCCTTGTACCACACAGCCTTCAGAATGGTGCATTCCTTGATGGGGGTCGTGAAATCGAACTGCTCGCTCCCGTCCTCGGTCCAGTACGCGAACCTGTATCCCCATGCCGAAGGGTCCTCGGGCTTCGAGACGGTGCCTTCGAAGGGGACGGCGACACTCCTGTCGTCCAGCCCCAGACCGTAGTCGAATACCACCAGACTGCCGGAGGCCGCGGGCGGGCCCTGATTGCTCCATACGTACATCTCCTCGTACAGAGGAATAATCGTGTACGAGTTGTAGTAGCAGTCCTGAGAGACGGCGGTGCTCCTGTCGGAGCTCTCCGAATACTCCAGCCTGCTGCTGAAGCTCCATGAGATCTTCACATAGTCTCCAAAAACCTCGAAGGTCTTCTCGGACGTGTCCGACATGTCGTAGTGCAGGACGGATACATCCTCCGCTCCGGACACCTTCGCATCCATCCCGACGGTCAGCAGCTCCAGGCTCCTGCATCCTCTCAACGAGTCCTGTCCGAAGACTATGTCCTCGGAGCCCAAGCCTATGGTGGAGAGGGACCAGCAGCTCTCGAAGGCGTATTCGCCGAATGATGTGCATGAGGAGAAGGATGCCGATCTGAGATTGGTGCAGTATCTGAACGCGCCCGCTCCGACGGAATCGACGTGATCCGCCTGGACGGACTTCAGACCGGCCAGATTGGCGAATGCGTTCTCGCCGACGGCTATGCCTTCGCCTATCGTCAGATCCTCCAGCTTGCCTGCGGTCTGCGCCGAGAGCGTGACGGAGGTGATGACGCACCTGACGCCGTGGATGTGCATGACGCCGTCCAAGGAGGCCGATGCCTCGCTTCCGTTGTATCCGGTGACGGATGCGCTCAATGGATCGATCGCCTCGACTATCCCCTTTCCTTCCGGCATGTTCGATACGGAAACCGTCCAACCTTCGATGTCGGTCGTCTTCCTCAGATCGTCGTAGGTCAGGGTCTTGACGCCCATCGGGTATGCGGTCATCCAAAGGGAGGAATCCTTGAACTTCAGAGTTATCTTTCCTTCGTCGAACTTCGCGGAGGCGTTGACGTACTTGCCGTCGTCGGGCATGTCCCACCCCTTGTACAGCGAATACGAGATGATGAACGAGTCCGCGGCGGCGGAAACCGCACACTTCTCCATCCCTTGGGACGAGTAGACGATTCCGCGGGATTTTATCTCCTTGCTGTCGACTCCGGAAGCATTGGCGAAAGTGACCTCCCTGTCGTCGCCTTTGACGTCGAGGACGTAATCGACATCTGCATAGCTGAGCAGGATCTTCGTAGCGGCCTTTATCTGGCTCAAAGACACCGTACCGGTCTTCCCGGTCGGGCACATGTACAGCGTCTTCCATCCGTCGGTGAACAGGAATCCGTTCTCCGATGTGTACTTCGCCTGCGAACCGGAAGCCTTCAGCTCGGTGAGCCTCATGCATCCCTTGAATGCGGTCTGATCGACCTCGGCGTTCACCACATCGACCTTGGACAGAAGGGTGCAGCCCTCGAAGGCCGCTGCGCCTATCGAGGTCACGCTCTTGGATATGGTCACGCTGGAAAGATACTGGCAGTTGGAGAAGAACGATGCCGGGATGCTCGTCGTGTCTTCCGAGATGACGGCCGATGTCGGACGCAGCCCCGATATTATCCCCTTCCCTGCCGAGACGGAACCGGATACCGTCAGAACGACTCTGTCCTTGAACAGGTCGTCGGCTTCGTACTGATCGATCTCAGCCGCCGTCAGCTCCTTCTCACCCACTTTTACATAGGATATCGTCCAGGAGGACACCGCCTTCACGGCTCCGGATGCTATGCCCAGGCTGCTCGTGGAGGAGCTCCTGCTGTAGGTCCATGAAGCCGCGCCCGCTTCGGAACCGCAGTTCCCCCTTGCGACGAGGACGGTATCATCGTCGATCTTGATCGTCGTCTCCTGCGTTCCTGAACCGGTACCGGTGGCCGGCGTCGTCTGAGCTTCGGAGTCGATCCCTGCAGAGACCAGGACGGCCACGGCCAGAAGGAGCATAACTGCTAGAACGGTCCGGCGGGTCATTCCTCCCTCCACGGCGCAATCACGCGGGAATCGTCGTCATCATCCAGTATAAGCACCTCATCGGTGAACTCGTCCGAATCAGGAACACGCTCGAGGAGCCTCTCCTCGGGGACATCCTCCTGCTCCTCCTCTATCACGACATCATCGTCCTCTTCTACGAAACGCAATCCGGTCTGCTTGCGGTGCCTCAGATCCAATATCGCGGCCCCTAGTTCGCGGGTCATGTCCCAATACTGTCCGCTCGGCACGAGGGCGCGGGACCCGGTGCGGTCCCATGCGCCGTCGACGGACTTGATCGCTATGCCTTCGGTCCCCGATCCGACGCGGATGTTGATCCAGTCCTTCGTCTGATTCGAGACCAGGTACACCACAGATCCCATCACGAACACCACGAATCCCGCGAGTGCTGCGACGATCGCTATCAGCGACGGATCGTACGAGGTCATGAGGTCGGAGGGCACCGTGAACGGATTCCCTGCGGAGATGTCCTCCTCCGCGCGCTGGGTGCCTATATCCATTCCGGCCCTGTAACCCTCCGAGTACTCGGGCGAGAGCGGGGGCTCCTCGGGATAGAAATAGTATCCTCTCGGGATGGTATCGGCCGCGCGGCCGTCCTGTATCGCCTTCAGATAAGTCGAGAAGTACTGGTATTCGATGCCCGCGTTGTATCCTTCCTGGTACTCCCCGTCGAGATCGAACTGGCCCGATTCCTCCAGCGCCACATAGGGCGCGAACATCATCAGGAATCCCGCTATTATGAGCAGGATGGGAACCCTCAGATCCCTCCCGAACTTCGACATCATGGAGGAGACCGAGGACACATGGGAGAGCCTGGTCTCCTGGTGCATCCCCCCGCTTCCTGCGGACAGATCGAACATTATGCGGCGGTTCGTCAGCGTGAGCACACCCTCCGACTCCGTGGAGCCTGGAAGCGGCAGCACCGTTCCGGCGAACAGCGCAACGCGGTCGACGGCCGTGCAGGAGTACCTGCGGACGATCTCCTCGCCCGGAGCGAGGACGGCCCCGCTCATTGGTCCTTCCAGTCCTTGATGCATTCGTCGCCGCGGGCCTGGAGGTCCAGGACCAGGGCTCCGATCTCCTTGGACATCCTCTCGAACTCCGGATCCGGAACCATGTAGAACGCCAGCGCGTCCTCCTCGTCGCGGCTCAGTCCGGAGACGTGGATCCCGCCGTCCGACGCATCGGTGTTGATCCTCATCAGGACCAGGGGCTTGGAGACGAGTATGGAAGGGATGAAAATGGCGAGACCTATCGCGAGCATCGCGATGCCCGGGACGAGGAACATCGTGGATCCGGCCATCAGGGCCATGATCGCAACCACGAGGCCGGCGATCGCCATCGCGAACGGGAACGTCGAACGGCGTCCGGCTTCGGCCTGTATGAACTCCATCGAGGCGATCCTTCCCACGAACGCCTCCTGCGAATGCATGGAGGGCATCCCCGTGCTCTTCGACGGATTCGCGGATTCCGCGAAGTAGATCACACGCCTGTTGGTCACCGTCACGGTGCAGTCCGTGGCAGGCTTCCTGTTCCCGAGGCCGAACGCCTCCAGGGTGCTGTCCGAGGATTTGAAATCCACCTTGGCGCACCTGTAAGTGCGTATGACCTCCTCGCCCTCCGATAGGAATATCGCCATTGTATCTCCCCCGTCATCTGTCCCATATTGTATATTATCTATTACGGGCGGCCTCGCTCGCCGCGGATGCGGGATGCGAGGTCCGCTATGAGCACGTTCGACTGCTCGCCGGTGGCCATGTCGCGGAGGGTGACCTCCCCGTTCTCCAGATCCCTCGCTCCGACTATCACGGCGTAGCGCGCGCAGGCCGAGGAGGCGGACTTCATCGCCTTGGCCATCTTGCGGTCCATTATGTCCTGGTCGGTCGAGAGTCCGGCTGCCCTGAGGTCGGCCGCGATGCCTGCGGCCCTGATGCGGACGTCGTCCGACGCGCAGAGCACGTAGGCGTCGATGCCGCGGCGCTCGTAGACGGCACCCTCCTTCTCCAGAGCCAGCAGGGCCCTGTCGAATCCCACGGCGAAGCCTGTGGAGAACACCTTCTCTCCTCCGAAGAGCTCGGACAGGGTGTACGAGCCACCTCCGCAGATCTGCTTCTCCGCTCCGAGAGCGGGAGCCTCGGCCTCGAAGACCATTCCCGTGTAGTAGTCCAGTCCGCGAACCACTCCGAGATCGATCTCGGGTGTCGGGACGCCCATCGCCTCCAGATAGGCGACGACCTGCCTGAGCCAGTCTCCGGCCTCTCCGGGGACCTGGGACAGGACCTCGACGCCGCCGACGGTCTCCGTGAGCTTGAAGAGAGCCTCGGCATCGTCCTCGGAGACGCCCATATCAGCCAGGAGGGGGCGGGCCTCGTCGTACAGCTTCTTGTCCAGCTTCTGCAGGACCTCCGCCGTGCGCTCCTTCGGGACGCCGATATCGGCGATCCTCTGCCTGAGGACACCGATGTGCCCGATGCGGAGCCTGTAGTCCTTCAGACCGAGGGATCTGAGCATGGACGATGCCATGGCGATGGCCTCCGCGTCGGTCTGGGGCGTTGCGCCGCCGATGATCTCGGCGCCGAACTGGAAGAACTCCCTGTACCTGCCGCTCTGAGGCCTCTCATATCTGAAGCACTGTCCGAAATAGAAGATCTTGATCGGCTTGGGATCGTTGCTCATGCCGTTGACGAACATCCTGATGGCTGGAGCGGTCATCTCCGGACGGAGGGCGATGGACCTGCCGCCCTTGTCCTCGAACGCGTAGAGCTCCTTCAGCACATTCGGGCCGGATCTGAGGATGAACAGCTCGGAATCCTCGAAGATGGGAGTCTCGATCTCCCTGAATCCGAAGGTCTCGGCCACGTTTCTGAGCCGCCCCTCGTAGAACCTGCGCTTCTCCATCTCGTCGGGGAGGAAGTCCCTCGTCCCGCGCGGACACTGTATCATGGCCGTGTCTATATAAGGAACCGATAAAAAGCCTACCCACAGGTAGAGCCGAAACAGGATGCAGAGGTCGTTCGTCGACGATGAAAGCAGCCCCCGCCCCCGGTGGCATCTATGACACTTTGGACCCCGTCTGCATGTTCCGATGATGCGTGCGACTGCGACGCATCTAGGTCTCAGCACCGGGTTCCTTCCTCGCGAACAGAGATCGGATGCGCCCGCATCGATGATCGGACAATCACGGCCCGAGGCAGCCGATAGGGACGACATACACTCCGTCGGGACATCTGTAGCCGTATTCTGTTCCGGTGACAACCATCTTGAACGCGGGAAGACCGACGCTGTTGCGCGGATCCGCCTCGTTGGCCCTCCTGATCTTTTCCTCGAGTTCGTTCAAGCTCCTCCTGCCCTGGTCGACAAGAGTCGATCCCAGCTTGAACTCGATGAGCGCGTATCTCCCGTCGTCGAGATGAAGGACGGCATCCGCCTCCAGACCGTTTCTATCGTGATAATATGACAATTCTCCTCCCAGAGCGGAAGAGTAGACCCTGAGATCGCGTATCACTAGACACTCGAAGATGAAACCAAACGTGTTGAGATCCAGCTCCAGTTGTTCCGGAGAAGTGCCCAATGCCGCTACCGCGAGGGAGGGGTCCGCCATATTCCTCTTAGGCCCGGTCCTGACCCCCGAGGATATGCGAAGCGATGGCGCCCACCCTCTCAAATCGTCAACTACGTACAACTTTTCAAGCACCATTGCATAATCATCCAGCGTGTTCTCCGAACCTATGCCGAATTGACGGCAATCCTCGAGCAACATGGTCTTCTTGGCCAAGGTGGAAATGTTTCTGGCATATGCTCTGAGGAGCCCTTCCATGGCCTTCGGGTTCCGCTTCCTCTCGTCAATAGAGAACATATCGCGGGTGAATATGCTCCTGTGGAACTCTTTCGCAGCAGCGAGTTGACCTCTTCTATCCGATAGATTGACGGCATATGGCCATCCGCCTCTGCATGAAGCAAAAATAAGGTCTTCGATTGTAAGACTAGACTTGCATCCATTTTCCAAAGGATTGCCTTCGAAAAGCGATTTGAGAGATGCCTGTCCATTGGATTCACCGGATTCGTACAAACTCATGGTATACATGCGGAGCTCGGATATTCTCCCGGTTCCTGTATGACCGGTCTCCACTTTCCTGGAAGTCGAACCCGTAAGGATGAACTGCCCCGGACCTGCATGATCGGATTCGAAACGGACTCTGTCCCATACAGCCGGTGCATCCTGCCACTCGTCGATCAACCTGAGGCGTTCTCCATCCAATATTGCACGAGGATTCACCTCGGAAAGAACCTTGGCTTCCTCCCTCCTCAGGGATTGAAGATAGAAAATGCTGCGCGAATGCATCTCGCCCGTTCTAGTCTTTCCGCAGCCTTTCGGCCCTACGATATTGACTGCTCCGAACGTGTGCAATCTGAAATTCAGTTCCTCATCGATGATGCGTGGTCTGTATGGTGTTTCCATCTAATAGCCAGTACGGCTTATAGCTATATCATTGAGGTTTTTTGCAGTATTTCTCTCTAAATATCTGAATCTCCGAATGTTGAGAGCCTCACGAGAACAATCCAACGAACATTCCAAGAGGTAATCGCAGCACTGTGCTTTCCTCGATGCTTAATCGATTATAATCGATTGCAATCGAATATAATCGAATATAATCGATTTAACTGCCCAGGCGAGGCATCGCGTGGAACCCCGATGCTCTTAGAAATAAGTTGACCGCGAGGCAACGTATCAGACTTCTACCATCGAATAGCACCGTTCCCGATTCCATCAGAACCTGAACTGCCAAAGACCGCATCGTCGGATCATCCGAATCGAATGCCACGTTCAACTCCGAGAAGCATGTACGGGGGCAGAAGATAGAATATCATTAGGGATTCTTGCGAGATCCTCGAAGACATCTCTTCAGAAACAACTTCGGCATAGGATTTGAAACTGGCTTGTCGAAGGATAACCTCTCAAGCACATCTCGAAGATTGTATGGTACCGAGAACAGGGAGCTCATAGATATATTATGATAAATTTTTTATTCTTATTAATCAGATAAATCTATCATAATAGATTTATATGTCAAAATATGGTCGAATAGATATCATGATACGCAGGAACGACTACATGGATCTCCTTTACACAGGAAGATGCGACAACGATGTGGTGAAAATAATCACTGGAATGCGTCGCTGCGGCAAGTCCACGCTCCTGGACATGTATCTGGATGAACTCATCGCTTCAGGCGTCCCCGAGGAAGACGTGTTCCGCCTGAACCTGGAGACCAGGGAAGGGCAGCTGATAACAGATCGCTTCCAACTCAACGAATGGCTCTCCCGTATACCTGAGGACAGACAGACCTACCTGTTCCTGGACGAGATCCAGAACGTGGAAGGCTGGGAGCTGAGCGTCGCTGCGATAGGGACCATGAAGCTCTGCGACCTGTACATAACCGGATCCAACTCCGGGATGCTGTCCTCGGAACTATCCACGCACATCTCGGGAAGGTATGTGGAGATTCCTATGCTGCCGTTGTCGTTCAGAGAGTATCTGGAACTGCATCCGTCGGATGATATCGAAGAGAGCTTCGTGGTGTTCTTGAGATTCGGTTCGCTTCCAGGCGTGGATCCGTCCAGAGGAGAGAGATACTGCTACGACTATCTTGAGGGCATCTTCAACACCGTCCTGGTCAAGGACGTTCTGGAGAGAAGGGAACTGAGAAACGTCAGAAAGCTGAAGGGCGTAGCGAGATTCCTGTTCTCCAACATCGGGAACACCACCAACGATGCGGCGGTATCGAAAGGCGCAGGCCTGAATCCGGCGACAGCTGACAGCTATATCGACGGATTGATCGAGGGCATGCTGTTCCACCATGCGGAAAGATACGACATCGTAGGAAAGAAGCTGATGGAGACCAATGGGAAGTACTATGCCACGGATCTGGGCGTAGGAAATGCGGCGCTCGGCGGTGCGAGAAGCATTGATATCAGCAGACCCATGGAGAATGTTGTTTTCATAGAGCTGAAAAGGCGCGGATACGTCGTGAGGGTCGGATCATTCAGGGATTCGGAGGTGGATTTCACCGCCACGAAAGACGGAATCACCGAATACTATCAGGTATGCCAGACCCTGGCATCGCCGGATACCAGGGAACGGGAATTCAGACCGCTCAACGGCATAAGAGACAACTGGAGAAAGACGATCCTGACGATGGATCGCCTCGGACTCGGGTCGGAAGAGGGAGTGGATGTGGTCAATCTTCTCGATTGGCTGCTATGTCGGAAATGAACCGTCGACAATAAGGTCGAACCAAGAGAAGCGCATACTGGGCAACAATATGAGCCTGTTGCAAAATTGGTGGAACCGAGGTAATCCGAGAGGTTGCTCTCATACGCAATCCCCATGAATTTGCAGGAATCCTTGAAAAAGACCATACGCTTCAAACGGGACATCGAAGATGTCGGGAGATGCGACCCCCGACCCATTTCATGATACCGTGACAACAGTCTCTCAATGAAATGTTCCATACGTGCATTTTCTATATCGTTCTAATTTTCCATACGTGCATTTTCCAAGGTCGGCTGAGAAGGTCCAGGCCCTCATCAAAGGCCTTCCCTCGCTTCTATCCGCCCGCAGAAAGACGTTCAGACCTAGCGCAGTCATGAAAGGCGCTCGTAGCAGATCTTTCTCCGGAGCGATGGACTGGCTCATCAGAGCCGAAATCGTGAATCTGTGCCGCCTGTGCAGAGATCCGGACATCGCATCGTCCCTGACGCTGGATGCTGACCGGACCAAGCTCTACATGGCCGACACGGGCCTGCTGATAAGCCTGGCTTTCGGGAACAATCCGACAAGATTGAAGGAAGCATATGAAGCGCTTGTTTCAGGCAAGCTGTCCATCAATCAGGGAATGGTCTTCGAGAACTCCGCGGCTCAGCAGCTCGCCGCCAAGGGAATGGATCTCATCTTCCATGAATTCCGCATGGATGACAGCCAGCTCTATGAGATAGATTTTCTGCTTCCGGGATCGAAAGGGATCATCCCTGTTGAGGTGAAATCCTCCGTATCGACTCGCCACAGGTCGCTTGACCTGTTCATGGAGAAGAACGGAAGACGCATGGAGAATGCATATGTCATTCATGGGAAGGATCTTAGAGTCGACGGGCGTGTGACCTACATCCCGATCTACATGACCATGTTCCTGCGAGATGGACTCAAAGGCCTCGATTCATCGCCATCGACTCTCGGAAATGACGATGATGCCTGAAAAAGACGTGGCACCTCGGATCGTCGACGATCAATCGGGATGATGGAAGCGCGTACTGCGTACGCGTTAACTGACGACAGAGCGCGGTCACAACGCTATAGATTCGTGAAGTTCAGCGCTTTTTAGACCTCGCGGCCGTCGACTGATTGGGAACAATTGATAGATGAGTGCGGACGCCGGGATTCGAACCCG
>ERZ808246.596-NODE-596-length-29351-cov-4.783793_pt1 | contig 29351 bp, 26 predicted proteins | sample MGYA00521083_ERZ808246 | MGnify/ENA primary metagenome ERZ808246 (study PRJEB31516, sample SAMN03275577) | gut metagenome | biome: mammalia-associated habitat; material: feces | host: Papio cynocephalus | place: Kenya | collected 2012-07-07 ...
TCACGAGATCGAAGGCGGCGGAGAGCTCGAGCCCTTCGGTGGCGAGGATGCGGCGTATGAGGAGGTTTCCCATCCTTCCGCAGGCTCCGAGGAGGCCCACCCTGGTGTTCTTCGCAGATCCGGCTGAATCGCTTGTCATGGGGTTTGCAATGGGAGCAACGATAATAAACAAATCGGAGGGCTCGCACCTGGCGCTTCAGCAGACGCAGCCGGGCCCTGTCCTCTTTCGAGGTCTTCAGGGACTCTCCTATCTTCTGGATAGCCTTGTTGTGAGTCCAGGGCTCCAACCTGTTGGATGACAATAGCTCCTCGGCCATGTCCGGGTACTCCGAGAAGACGGTCGCAACCGTCCAGGCGCTTCCCATGCGGTAATAGTATCCCGGATTGTCGAATGATGCGAGGTCTTCTAGAAGAGATCTGCAGCTCGCTTCGTCTTTGAACAGCCACATTCTGGAGACTACCGAGGTTCTCATCTCGAACTCTTTTCCGGATGCCATATACGATGAGAGGAAGTCCCATGCCTTCCGGGATTCGTCCATATCGAATCTCCAGGAGCAGCTGAACGAGTCGCAGACGGACCAGTTGTCGATGGTCGGGATGAATCCTTCGGAAGCGCTGATCCTCTCCTCGATGGATATCGGTGCGGTGGCTATCACGATTCCTTTGAGGATCTCCTCTTCGAGGTATTCGGGGGATGAATCGGCGATCTGCCTCCAATCGTCATCGATGATATCGCGTGCTATGCGCCTTATCACAGGCATTCTCACACCGAGGATCCTCTCTTTTCCCGGGACGAGCTTGGAGTTGAATTCTGCAAGCGTGCTCTCTGCAGCCGACTGCAGCATGGCTCTGTAGTCTACTGTCATCGTCGGCTTCCGTCCGGATCCATGAATCTGCGAAGATACGCTGCCAGATTCTCGTTGCACGCGTAGACATAGCATCCTCTGATGCCTCTGGTGAGCATCACACGGTAAGAATTGATGACGTACCTGCGAACGGCCTCTGCATCGCATCCGCTCTTGACCTTCTTGTCGAATAGGAGTTTCAGATCGACAGTAATCCTGTTGGACGCCGGATCGTAATCGATTTCGCGTCCGAATATGACGCCTACATAGTTCAGGTCGTAGCCCTGCGTGGTGTGTATGCATCCGATCTCATCCACAGAACCTTCTCTAAGGATCCATTCTTTGTTGCTCATATTCCAAATGTATCTGTATCCCTCGATCTCGATATCGTAGATGTCTTTGCTTTCGGCATCTTTGCGGCTCATCCCTTTTGTTTTCCATTCCCAAGAGTATCCGGCGACGTTCCTGCACAAGCCCATTGCTTTGTCGAGGGTTTTGATCGAGTCCGTCATCCGGCCGACATCGTCGAAGATTCTCAGGTCGTAATCCTCCATTTTCTCACGGGTGTCCTGGGTGCAGGAGAGGATCCTGCGGACATAGTCCGTATAGCTGCCGCCGCCCAGGCATCTGAGCTGCGTGTGGAGCACGGCCTCCCTATGGCTGCCCACAGCCTCTCTGAATTGCGCATCTGTTATGTCTGAACCTTTGACTGTCTGGTCCGAATCGTAGAATAAAACACAATATCTGCAACTCTTGAGCACCCAATCCAGCTGAGTCGTCGATTTGGGATTCATTCCGATTAATTTGCTGGTATTGTCAAAAGCCCCGTATGAGCTAAGGTTCTGACGTCTCGCCAGACGGTGGCTTTCATCGACGATGAGGATGTCGTAGTTCTTTTTAGTGACATCGCTTGGACCGATAACCATGCCTTGAAACAGCCCAGGAGTATTCTTGAAAACCTTGCCTAGTGTCATCCGGAGGGAAGTCATGGGGACCACCAGGCCGATTTTCATCGGCCCATTCTTTTTGAGAGCTGATGCCAGGTCGTGAACGATGAGGTCCTCGTCAGTGAATTCAGAGATGTCGCGAGCCGAATCGACGTCGCTCCTTCCCGCGTTTGCAAGGCTCAGAATAAGGCTCATGGCCAATACCGTCTTCCCTGTGCCGGCTGACCCTCTTACCACGAAGACTCCATTCCTTCCCTTCGAGAAGCAGTCCGCGATGTCATCGAGGATTTCATAGGAGATGTCGCTCTGCTCCTGCGTTAGCGCTGTGAAGGGGGAGTACTTGAAGAGATCTGAATTGACGATCTCTTCGTACCTCTTGTTTGCGAGTTCGTGGTTCAGCAACTCCTGCCATATGTCGGGCAGGAGCCTCTTGTACATCTCCCGCTGGTAGTAGTTGTGACTGGCAGATTGGCCGGCATTGAGATTCTGAAGGGTGAAGCGATCATCGGCTCCGCAGAGACGTATCAGGGACTGCTCTATATCCAAGGTTGCGGATTTGTTGGCCTGCTCATCGTACACTATATCGATTCTCTTCAATCCCTGGCGGGCGGGGTTGGAGAGATGCTGCTTCATGCGGTTGTGGATGCTGCATGTCTCTCCGATATAGGCCTCTCTGTCATTGGATATGATGTATACGACAGGCCAATCTGAACCGAGGCGGTCTAGCCGGACTTCTTCGCATCCTTCCTCGTCGAAGTTGTATTCTCTTATCTCCGGACTGACCTTTATCTCCAGATGAGATTTCTGCCCCTGCATTGCGATCACTCGACGAGCTTCTCTATCCACTTCCTCTCCTTGCGGGAGACCTTGCCGTCCACTGCGCATACCAGGAGGCAGAGCACGACGATGTCCTCCTTGAGTTCGGGGGAGACCAGGCCGAGCATGTCGACCATGAGATCCATGGTCTTCTTGTAGTCCTTGGGCTTGTCCAGTCCAGCGGAGTAGAACACCTTCTTGGCATCCTCGAACGTCGTATCGGCTCCGAGCGCCAGATCGAGGGTGGGCTTGAGCAGGAGATATTCCTCCTCGGTGAGCTTCCCGTCCGCGGCGACGGCGCAGAGGACGAAATCGGCGAACACGGATATCCCGGCCAGGCCGTTCTCCGTTATCCCGGAGAGGCCCGCGAGAACATCCGCGGATTTGCGGGCGAGGAGATCGCGGTAGGAGTCGTCGTCCAGGTCCTCGAGCATCCTGCATATCTTCTTGAAATCGTTCATATGGGAGAATCGGCGCACCGCCTATAAATCGAGCTCGTCCAAGGAGTCTGCATCCCGGCCGGGTGGAAAAATCCGTATAATGGGATGGTGTGCCCGCCGGTATGGCCGTTTCGCTACGCATCATCAAGCTGACCCGCGAGATAGACGAGGGGAATCATGCAGCCTACGAATCCCTGAAGGCCCTGGCCCGTACGGACCCCGATGCGAAGCGTGTTCTGAAGACGGTCAAGGAGCCTCCCAAGCCCGCGACCCGCATCGTCAAGATGCCGGAGCCTCCGAAGAAGGAGACGCCCGAGCAGACGGCTGAGAAGGCCAAGGCCGGCGATGCCGTCTCGATAGCCCAGCTGAGGAAGAAGGCCGAGTACGAGGACATCAAGGCGCAGAGCGCCCTTGGGCTGGCCCTGCTCAAAACGGATCCGGAGGAAGCCAGGAAATGGCTGATGAGGTCTGCCAAGCTGCCCGAGTCCATGGAGGCCCTCCGCAGGATGGCATCTTCCGGGGATGCGGAGGTCAAGGCCTTCGTGGAATCGAGATCCTCGGAAGGGAACGTCCCCCGCTCCAAATCCCGCGTCGAGTCCCAGGGTCCGGTACGCGACGAGCTCGGATACATCCGCCCTCCGGTCAAGCACAACCGCTGCAGGATCGGCGACGTCTACAGGATAAACGATGCGAAGCTCCAGACCGGTCAGAAGAACACCATGGTCCTCATCAAGGAGATGAAGGGCGACTTCGTTACCGTTTGGACCGTCACGAGGGAGCCGGGCAAGCACAAGTGCGTCAAGCTCATCGAGCCCTCCCTTGCCGGATTCGCCAGCGCCTCGGTGTATGTCCTCACGGATGTCACGAAGGTGTACAAGAAGGAGAGTCTGATGGAGTACCGCGGCTCTCTCGGACGCAAGGACATAGAGCAGTTCAGGCTCTCTGCCTGATCGTCTCATCTTCCTTCTCCACATTATATCTAGAGGCTCCATGATGCCCGCCCATGGACGAGGAGGATCTGGGATCGGTATCCGGCGGCAGGAGGATACTGCGCTTCGCGCTTCCTTCGATGCTGTCGATGCTGTTCATCTCCTCGTACACGATAGTGGACGGTCTGTTCGTGGCCAACTGGCTCGGATCCGATTCGCTCGCCGCCCTCAATCTGACCGTTCCCGCGTTCAACATACTGGGTGCGGTGGCGTTCATGTTCTCGGCCGGCGGAAGCGCCTTCGTGGCGAATCTCATGGGCCGCGGAAGGAGGGAGGATGCGGCATCGGCCTTCTCCCAGATGGTCCTGACCGTCTTCCTGATCTCGCTGGTCGTAGCGGCTGTCGCCCTCGTATTCGCGGACGGCATAGTGGAGCTGCTGGGAGCCGACGAGACGCTGAAGCCTCTCGCCTTGGAGTACTGGAACGTCCTGGTCCCTTTCATCCCGATTATAATGATGCAGTTCCTCGTGATGGGATTCCTCATAGTGCTGAGGAAGCCCCATGTGGCGCTCATAGCCTCGGTATCCAACGGATGCCTGAACATGCTTCTCGACTGGGCCTTCATGGACCTGCTGGGATGGGGCATGGCCGGAGCATCCCTCGCCAGCGGGCTGGGGTCGACCACGGCGCTGCTCATCGCATCGACGGTGGTGTTCTCGAGGCGTTCGGAGCTTCCGCTGAGGATCTGCCGCATAAGGTCGTCGGTCATACTGCCGACGTGCACCAACGGCGCATCGGAGATGGCTTCGAACCTGTCCGGAGCCATCACCACGTTCCTGTTCAACATCATGATGATGAGATACGTCGGTCCCGACGGCGTATCCGCGATAACCGTCATGATGTACGTCGAGTTCCTATCGCTGGCGGCGATCCTCGGATACTCATCCGGAGTGGCTCCGATCATGTCGTACGATCACGGAGCTGACGACAGGGAGAGGATGGCCGGGCTCTTCGGATTCAGTCTGAGGTTCGTGATGGTGCTGTCCCTTGCGGTGTTCCTGCTGGTTGAGGTCTTCGCCGATCAGATCGTCGGTCTGTTCGTATCGGGGAACGAGACTGCGACGGAGATGGCCGTCTTCGGTGCCAGAGTGTACGCCGTTGCATTCCTGTTCATGGGGCTGAACGTATATGCCTCGTCCCTGTTCACGTCGCTCTCGAACGGGGTCCTTTCGGCGGCTATATCGGGCGTTCGCAGCCTGCTGCTGCTCGCTCCGCTCATCGTGATCCTACCGATGGCATTCGGCGTGGATGCGATCTGGTTCGCCGTCCCCGTGACGGAGGTCGCGACTTTCGTCCTGACGATGGTCGCGCTGCGTCGCAATGCTTCGAGATACGGATACGCGCATCCGTCTGCGCGATTCGGAAATACGATGTAAGAAGGAATGGGAGGGGAGGCCCCTCCCGGTTTGGATCAGTAGGACACGCCCTGCCAGAGCATGGCGTTGGCGACCTTCTCGAATCCGGCGATGTTGGCTCCGGCGACGAGGTTGCCCTCCATGCCGTACCTCTTGGCGGCCTCGGAAGCCTCCTTGTAGATCGTCTTCATGATCTCGTGGAGCTTGGAGTCGACCTCCTCGAAGGACCAGGAGAGCCTGGCGCTGTTCTGGCACATCTCCAGAGCGGAGGTGGCGACACCGCCGGCGTTGGCGGCCTTGGCGGGACCGAAGAGGACGCCTGCTCCCTGGAACTGGGCGATGGCGCCCGGGGTGCTGGGCATGTTGGCTCCCTCGGCGACGGCGAAGCATCCGTTCTTGATGAGGATCTTGGCGCTCTCCTCGTCCAGCTCGTTCTGGGTGGCGCAGGGGAGTGCGATGTCGCAGGGGATCGTCCAGATGCCCTTGCATCCCTCGGTGTACTTGGCGGAGGGGACGTAGTCGAGGTAGGTCTTTATCCTGGCCCTCTTGACCTCCTTGATCTCCTGGATGACCTTGTAGTCGATTCCGTTGGGGTCGTAGATGTATCCGTTGGAGTCGGACAGGGCGACGACCTTGGCACCGAGCTGGGTGGCCTTCTGGGTCGCGTAGATGGCGACGTTTCCGGATCCGGAGATGACGACGGTCTTGCCCTCGAAGGACTTGCCGGCGGCCTTGAGCATCTCGTCGGTGAAGTAGCACAGCCCGTATCCGGTGGCCTCGGTCCTGGCGAGGGATCCGCCGGAGCCGATAGCCTTTCCGGTGAGAACGCCGGTGAACTCGTTTCTGAGCCTCTTGTACTGGCCGAACATGTATCCGATCTCTCTGCCGCCCACTCCGATGTCTCCTGCGGGGACGTCGGTGTCGGGTCCGATGTGCCTCTGGAGCTCGGTCATGAAGGACTGGCAGAAGCGCATGACCTCGTTGTCGGACTTGCCCTTGGGGTCGAAGTCGGATCCTCCCTTTCCTCCTCCTATGGGGAGGGTGGTGAGGCTGTTCTTGAAGATCTGCTCGAATCCGAGGAATTTGAGGATGGAGAGGTTGACGGAGGGGTGCAGCCTCAGGCCGCCCTTGTAGGGTCCGATGGCCGAGTTGAACTGGACACGGTATCCGCGGTTGACCTGGACCTTGCCCTGGTCGTCCACCCAGGGGACCCTGAACATGACGATCCTCTCGGGCTCGACGAGCCTCTCGATGATTCCGTTGGCCTGGATCTCGGGCCTGGCCTCGACGACGGGCTGGAGGGACTCGAGGACCTCCTCGACCGCCTGGAGGAACTCCTTCTGCTCGGGGTTGCGCTGAGCGAGACCCTCGTAGACTGTTTTCAGATAGCTGTTGGTAATTGCCATTAAGCACACCTTGGGACAGGTTATGTCCTTGCTTTTTGGATTCAACTACCTGTATTAAATGAGTTGGGTACCCGTTTTGCACATGTTTGAATGAATAAATAGGTACATCGTTGAAGAACAGATGGAAGGATAAGAAAGGAAAAAAGGAATAGACAAATGTCTATCCCGGTTTTTAACCTCCGAAACCTCGGAGAAGGCTTCCGGGAGCCGGGGGAATCAGTCCCTGAGGCCGTGGAAGTCCTTCATGCTCCTTACGCCGAGGGCTCCGGATCTAGCTACCTTGATGGCACCGACGGCTATCTGCGCGCCCTGCACGGTTGTGAGGAACGGGATCTCGAGCTCGACGGCGAGCCTCCTCATCGTATATCCGTCGCGTATCGCTCCGGACTTCTGCGTGGGGGTGTTGATGACCAGGTTGATCTTGCCGTCCCTCATCAGGCCGATTGCGTTGGGCTTCTGATTCTCGTCGAGCCTGAATACGGGGATGTTGTCGATCCCGTGCTCCCTGAGGTACGTGGACGTGCCCTTGGTGGCGTAGATCGTGAATCCCATATCCTTGAGCTCCTTCGCAGGCCCCAGGATGCGGGGCTTGTCGTTGTCGTTGACGGTGATGTAGACGCCGCCCTCGAGAGGGAGCTTGTTGCCTGCGGCGATGAGCGCCTTGTAGCAGGCGGTGTAGAAGTCCTCGTCGATTCCCATGACCTCTCCGGTGCTCTTCATCTCGGGCGTCAGGATGGAGTCCACGCCGGGGAGCTTGAGGAACGGGAACACGGATGCCTTCACAGCGAAGTGGTCTATCGGGCGGTAGCCGCTGAGGCCGAACTCCTTGAGCGTCCTTCCCAGCATGATCTTGACTCCGATCTTCGCAAGAGGGATTCCGGTGGCCTTGGAGATGAAGGGCACGGTCCTCGAAGCGCGGGGGTTGGCCTCTATCATGAAGACCTGTCCGTCCTTGACCGCGAGCTGGAGGTTCATGAGCCCTTTGATCTCCAGGGCGAGGGCGACCTTCCTCGTGATGTCGACGATCTCGTCGATGGTCTTCTGCTCCAGGGTGAACGGAGGCAGGACCATGGTGGCGTCTCCGGAGTGGCATCCGGCGTACTCCACATGCTCCATTATTCCGCCGATGTACACGTCTGTGCCGTCGCAGATGCAGTCGACATCGATCTCGATGGCTTCGGTGAGGTACTTGTCGATCAGTATGGGGTGGTTGCGGGAGACCTTGACGGCGGTCTCGACGTACGTCTTGAGCTCGTCGGTGGAGTAGACGATCTCCATCGCCCTTCCTCCGAGAACGTAGGACGGGCGGACCAGGACGGGATAGCCGATGCCTTCGGCGATGTCTCTGGCCTCCTCGAACGAGTATCCTGTTCCGGATGCCGGCTGCTTGATCCCCAGCTGGTCCATGAGGGCGGAGAACCTCCTCCTGTCCTCGGCCACATCCATCTTGTCGGGGCTGGTACCGAGGATCCTGGTCTTGGTTCCCTTGAGGGCCCTCTCGAGGTCCACTGCGAGGTTGACGGAGGTCTGGCCTCCGTACTGCACGATGACGCCGTCGGCCTGCTCCGCCTCGATGACGTTCAGGACGTCTCCGAGAGTGAGGGGCTCGAAGTACAGGCGGTCGGAGATGTCGTAGTCGGTAGATACGGTCTCGGGGTTGTTGTTGACGATGACCGCGTCCACGCCCTCCTCCTGGAGAGCCATGACTCCGTGGACGCAGCAGTAGTCGAACTCTATCCCCTGTCCGATCCTTATAGGTCCAGCGCCGATGAGGACGACCTTCTTCTTCCCGTCCTGGGGGAGGACCTCGGTGGACCTTCCGTAGGTGCTGTAGAAGTACGGGGTCTCGGCCGCGAACTCGGCGGCGCAGGTGTCGACCATCTTGTATACGGGTTTTATCCCCTGGGAGGAGCGGAGGTTCCTTATCTCCAGGGAGTCCGCTCCGCGGATCTCGGCGATGGTCTCGTCGGAGAATCCCATGAACTTGGCTTCGCGGAGCGTCTCCGTGTCGAGATCGCCTGCGAGCCTCTTCTCCATCTCGATTATGTTGCGGATCTTCTTCACGTAGAAGACGTCCCATTTGGCTAGATCTGCGACCTTGTCGACGGACCAGCCTCTCCTGAGCGCCTCGCCTATCGCGAAGATGCGCCTGTCGGTAGCGTGGACGAGCTCCTGCTCGATCTCATCGTCGGTCATCTCGATCCTGTCGAGGCCTTTGACTCCGATCTCTAGCGAGCGCAGACCCTTGAGGAGGGCCTCCTCGAAGGTCCTTCCGATGGACATGATCTCGCCGGTGCTCTTCATCTGGGTTCCGAGGTGGCGGTCGACGGTGCGGAACTTGTCGAAGGGCCAGCGGGGGATCTTCACGACGACGTAGTCTATGGAAGGCTCGAACGCGGCATAGGTGGTTCCGGTGATCTTGTTGGGGATCTCGTCGAGCGTGTAGCCGACGGCGATCTTGGTCGCCACCCTTGCGATGGGGTATCCCGTGGCCTTGGATGCTAGCGCGGAGGATCTGGAGACCCTGGGGTTGACCTCGATGAGACGGTAGTCCCCGTTGGCGGGGTTGAAGGCGAACTGGACGTTGCATCCTCCCTCGATCCCGAGGGCGCGGATTACCTTGAGCGCAGAGGTCCTGAGGCGCTGATGGTCCCTGTCGGATAGGGTGAGGCACGGCGCGACGACAATGCTCTCTCCGGTGTGTATGCCCATCGCGTCGAGGTTCTCCATGTTGCATATGATGATGCAGTTGTCGTTGGCGTCCCTCATGACCTCGTACTCGTACTCCTTCCACCCGAGGACGCTCTCCTCGATCAGGACCTGGTGGATCCTCGAGTATGCGAGACCGCGGGCGCAGATGTCCTCGAGCTCCTCCTCGTCGTAGGCGATGCCGCCTCCGGTTCCTCCGAGGGTGTACGCGGGTCTGACGAGGACAGGGTACCTTCCGATGATCTTGACGGCCTCCTTGGCCTCCTCGATGGAGTTGACGCTTCTCGAGACGGGAACGGGCTCGCCGATGCGCTCCATGGTCTCCTTGAACAGCTCTCTGTCCTCGGACATGGCGATGGCCTCGGGCTGGGTTCCGACGAGTTCCGCGCCCAGTCTCTTCAGCTCTCCGGAGTCCGCGAGCTCGGAGCAGATGTTCAGGGCGGTCTGTCCTCCCATTCCGGACACGACTCCGTCCACGCCCTCCCTTTCGATGATCTTCGCGACGTTGGCCGCGTCGAGGGGCTCGATGTAGACGCTGTCCGCGGTGTCGGGATCGGTCTGGATCGTGGCGGGGTTGGAGTTGACCAGCACGGTCTTGTACCCCTCCTCGCGGAGTGAGCGGCATGCCTGAGAGCCGGAGAAGTCGAATTCCGCGGCCTGGCCGATGACTATCGGACCGGATCCGATGACGAGCAGCTTGTTGTAGTCCTTCCTCATAGCCTTCCCTCCTTGATCATCTTTCCGAACTTGTCGAAGAGGAACGAAGTGTCCCATGGGCCCGGAGAGGCCTCGGGGTGGTACTGCGAAGTGAAAATGGGCAGGTCCCTGTGCCTCACGCCTTCGACGGAGCCGTCGTTGACGTTGACCTGGTCTACTATGAGGCCGGTGCCTTCGAGGCTGTTCTCGTCGACGGCGAAGCCGTGGTTCTGCGAGGTTATGTAGACGCGGTCCCCGTACTTCACGGGCTGGTTGCAGCCCCTGTGGCCGAATTTGAGCTTGTAGGTGGAGCCGCCCATCGCTATCCCGATGAGCTGGCTTCCGTAGCAGATGCCGAACATGGGCATCTGCGAGGAGAGGTCCCTGATGGTCCTGACGGTGGTGGCCACGATGTCGGGATGGGACGGATCCCCCGGGCCGTTGGATATGAGGACTCCCTTGACGCCCGATTCGAGGATGACATCCGCAGGCGTGTCGTAGGGGAAGGTCACGAGGTTGAACCTCGCCTTCAGATCCCTGGGGATCCCTGCCTTCGCTCCGCAGTCGATCATCCCTACGGTGATCTCGTGCCCGGTGTCCTCGCGGGTGATGGACTTGCAGGAGACGTCCGCAACGAGGTTGCTCTCAGAGGGGGCGGGCATGCGCCTGAGCCTCTCGGCCACTCCGTCCAGGTCGGATCCGTCCGAGGTGATGGCCCCCTTGACGGTCCCTCCGGTCCTTATCTTGATTACCAGCTCGCGTGTGTCTATTCCAGAAATGGCGGGTACGTCGTACTGCTTGAGGAAGTCGTCCAGCGTTCTTCCCCCGTACATGGGGGAAGGCTCGGTGCAGTATTCCCTGACGACGAGTCCGCGCACATGGACGCTGTCGGACTGGTAGAAGTCGTCGCTGATTCCGTAGTTGCCGATCAGAGGGTAGGTCATGACAAGAATCTGTCCGCTGTAGGACGGATCGGTCAGGCTCTCCTGATATCCGCTCATCCCGGTGGCGAAGACCACCTCTCCCTCGGTGACTCTGTCGCTTCCGAAAAGATTCCCTTCAAACACTGTCCCGTCCTCGAGGACCAAATAACCGCGTGCCATCGGGGAATTCTCAGATTCTGGTTCCGTATATATTATCTTGGACACACGGGGGACACTCGAAATTGAGACATGTCGGATGTTGGACAAATATCGGACGCATGCACTGAACGCGTGCCGGATCGATGCGCGGATATTATGACTTAGTAATCACTGCACGTCGGCATGCGCATACTGGGCAGGGACCCATCGTCGGGCGGAATCAAGGTGCTTATCGAGACGGATGAGGATATCTGGCACCTGTACAACGTCATAGAAGTGGGGGATCTGGTCACAGCTTCCACCACCCGCCGCGAGGAGAAGTCGGCCGACAAGCTCCGCGCCGAGAGGTCGGAGAAGAAGAGGATGACCCTCGGGGTGCGCATAGAGAAGATCGAATTCTCGGAGGACGACCTCAGGCTCAAGCTGCTGGGAACCATCGAGGCCGGTCCTCAGGACATAGGGCAGCACCACACCCTGATACTCGAGAACGGCGACTCTCTGACGATAGAGAAGCGCCATTGGCGGGAGACGCAGCTCGAGAGGCTCGACAGGGCGGTATCGGATTCCAAGAAGCCCCGCATAGTGTTCGTCTCCCTCGATCAGGACGATGCGACCGTGGCCGTCCAGAGGCAGTACGGTCTCAAGGAGATCGTGACCATAAGATCGGGGAGATCCGGCAAGCAGTATGCCGAGAAGCCCCAGTCCGACACGTATCACGGGGAGATAGCCGAGAAGCTCGTCCCGATAATGGAGCCTAACACCCCGCTTGTGCTTCTAGGTCCGGGATTCGAGAAGGAGACCCTCGCCGACGATCTCAAGAAGTCCAGGCCGGATGTGTTCGGGAAGATGTATGTCTACCATACGGGGCAGTGCGGAATGGCCGGGATCAACGAGCTGCTCAAGACGGGGATGGGCGCCGATGTCCTCAGGGATTCGGCCGTAGGGACGGAGATCGAGGCCGTCGAGAAGCTCATGGCGGAGATATCGAAACCGGACGGGCTGGGCACGTACGGAACCGAAGAGGTCAGGAGCGCAGCCCTGGCAGGAGCGGTGGATACGCTGCTGCTTCTCGATTCCAAGGTGAGGGACCAGGACCTCGACGATGTCGTCCGCGCCGTGGAATCCCAGAAAGGGAAGGTTATAGTCGTCTCTAGCCAGCACGACGGGGGGAGGACCCTTGCCGCTCTCGGCGGAATGGGCGCCATTCTGAGATACAAGCTCGCCCGACGACCGTTTGGAGGTCGGAGGAAGTCTGTTTGCGCGTCTCGGACCTGTATTATATACGCGAGTGCGCATGCACCCGTAGGCGTGGATCCGCCCGATGCTTGGCCGGTCCACGGATGGGATGCATATGAAAACCAAGACTGAGGTAGTTGAACGTCTGAACGCACCGCTCTGTATCTGCGACTCCACCCTTTGCGCCGGCGAGCAGGCCGCTGGAGCCGTCTTCTCCAATATCGAAAAATACAGGATCGCCCAGCTTCTGGACGATGCCGGAGTCCCCCAGATCGAGGCCGGGATGCCGATGATCGGGGCTGAGGAGAAGACCTCGGTCAAGCACATCGCCCATATGGGCCTCGGAGCATCCGTCATGGCGAGCGTCAGGGCGGACCTGGCCGACATCAACGCCAGTCTGGACTGCGATGTGGATTCTGTTTCCATCTCGATCCAGTCCTCGGATCTCCAGATCGCCAACATCCTCAACAAGGATCAGAACTGGGTTCTCGAGAAGATCTACGAGTCAGCAGTCTACGCCGCGGAGCACGGACTCTATATCAGCTGCGTCGCCGAGGATGCCTCCCGTGCCGATTTGGGGTTCCTCATCGACTTCGCGAAGGCCGCCAAGGCGGCCGGGGCGAGCAGGTTCGGATACGCCGACAGCACCGGAGTGGAGGACCCCTTCACCTGCCAGGAGCGCATCAAGATGCTCAGGCAGATCGCAGGGATAGACGTCGAGATAATCTCCCGCAACGATTTCGGCATGGCCACCGCCAACACATTCGCGGCGATCAACGCCGGAGCCCGCTTCGCAAGGGTCACCGCGATGGGGATCGGCCAGAGGGCCGGATGCGCTCCTCTGGAAGAGGTCGTCATGATGTCGAAGCACATGCTCAAGCTCGAAACCGGAGTAGACACCACCAAGCTGCGCGGCGTCGCGGATTCCGTTTCCACCGCATCCGGGATCCCAATATGGTCCAGCAAGCCCATCATCGGCCCGAAGTGCTTCGCTCAGGAGACCGGCATCTTCAACAACCCCTCTGTCACCGAACCATACGACCCCAAGGAGGTCGGAATGGAGAGGTCCCTGGTCATCGGCAAGCACTCCGTCAGGAACACCATCGTGGCGGCCATGGGCGACATGGGAATCGAGATCAGCAGGAACGACGCCGAGAATCTCCTCTCCCTTGTCAGGAGGGCTTCCAGCCAGATGCACCGCAGCCTCACCCAGAGCGAGCTCTTCCTGCTCTACGAGGACATGATGTCCGGAAACAACACCTTCGACGACGAGGCCGCTCCCGCCCCGGGGCAGCCTTCCTCCCAGGAGTGATTCTCCAAGGCCCCTTCGGGGGCCTTCCCAAACCCCTTGTTACTCTAATAAACATATACTATTGTATTAATACCTATAACCGGCGTTCTTCAGATATGACATTCCTAAGGATAAGCGACGTCATAGAGGACCGCCATACGACGAGCCTCCTCGCCTGCCTGTATCTCAGAGGCAGGCTTTGCAAGACCGAGCTCGCCAGAGCCGTGTCCACCAACCCACGGATGGGTCAGAAGATAGACAGGCTCGTCGATCTGGGGTTCCTTTCATCGGAGGTCGTCGGGCGGAGGACGGAGCTGGAGCTCACGAGCATAGGCTGTCTCGTCGCCGAATCGCTCTGCAGGATGGAGGAGGATGTGTACGGCGGCTTCGGGGATCCGGGCCATATGTACGGGGGATCCGTGTATCCCTTCTCCGAGAACAGCGATTCAGTGGACGACTGGTTCGTCACCTCGAGGGAATCGCAGAGGCTGAAGGGGGATTCGGAACAGGGAGGGCACGCCGGCCCTCCCTCCGAACCTCATTCGTAGGAGCGGTTGTCCGTCACATGCTTGGCCTTGCCTTCGAACCTCTGAAGGGTTCCGGGCAGGGCCAGCTTCACGTCCGCCTTGATGTTGAGGACGCTCTTGAGCCTCGAAGCAAGGGTCCTGGACATCTCGTTCAGCTTGTTCATGTCCTCGGTGAGGGACTCCTCGTTGAGCTCCACCTCGACGACCATGGAGTCCATGTAGTTCTTGTTCTCCAGGGTTATGTGGTAGAACGGGGACAGGAAGGGCAGCTCCCCTATCACGCTCTCGATCTGGGAAGGGAAGACGTTGACTCCGCGGACGACGAGCATGTCATCGGTCCTTCCGGATATCCTGGAGAGACGGGGATGCGTCCTTCCGCAGGCGCATTTCTCCCAGGTGATGGACGAGATGTCGTTCATCTTGTACCTGATCAGAGGGAATGCCTCCTTCTGGAGCATCGTTACGACGATCTCCCCTCTCTCGCCCTCGGCGCAGGGCTCCCCGTTCTTGTCGAGGATCTCCACATAGGCGAGGTCCGCCCAGATGTGCAGTCCGCACTGCTCGGAGCATTCGAGGAACATGGGTCCCGACATCTCGCTGGCGCCGTAGCAGTTGTGCACTCTCACTCCGGTTCTGTCCTGAAGCTTGCGCCTCATGCTCTCCGACCAGGGTTCGCCTCCGGCTATGGCCATTCTGACCTTGGTATCCTTCCTTATGTCGATTCCGAGCCTGTCGCAGGTGTCGGCGATATGGAACATGTACGAGGGGGTGCCGGCCCATACCGTGACGGGAAGGTCCTGCATGAGCTGGATCTGCCTCTCCGTGTTGCCGGTGCTTATGGGCAGAACGGTGGCTCCCACCTTCTCGGCTCCGTAGTGGACTCCGAGGCCGCCGGTGAAGAGGCCGTATCCGTGGAAGTTCTGGAGCATGTCCTTGCGGGTCATTCCGAACGATGTCATCCCTCTGGCGAGGGACTCCGTCCAGTTGTCGAGGTCGTTCTTGGTGTATCCGACGACTGTAGGCCTTCCGGTGGTTCCAGAGGAGACGTGGACCCTGGAGATGTCGTCATAGGGGACGGTGAAGAGCTTGTCGGGGTAGTTGTCCCTCAGGTCGCTCTTCTTCATGAACGGGATCTTGCGGAAGGACTCGAAATCCTTCACGTCATCAGGGGTCATGCCGACTGATCTCATCTTCTCGTGGAAGAACTCAGACCTGTCGTACATCTCGCGGACCTTGGCTTTGAGGAGGCTCAGCTGGAGCTTCTCCAGCTCTTCGCGGGGCATCGTTTCGATCTTCTCGTTCCAGAACGCCATAATTCGGACCTCTGATATGTGCTATCACATAGCACGGTTGATTCACGTTATGTTCGAATCTACTTAAAATGTGCGATTGCTTGTTCTAAGGGGTCCAGTCGTCGGCAATGGAGAAATATCGGCAGATGGATGTATGCTCCATGAAGAAGAGGACTATGGCTGCGATAGGAATCGCAGTGACTGCTGTCCTGATGACGGGCCTGGCGTTCGCCGTATGGTTCTACTCGGAGAATCCCGACGATCAGGTCGGAATGATGGCGATGGGGATGCTGTCGTCCGGCCTGATGCTCTTCCTGATCATCTTCGCCTTGGTGTATGCCAGGCCGTCGCCGACGAGCCAATACATGGAGATCTACCAGGGCATCTGCTCTGCCTGCGGGATGCCTTTCGGGAACGACGGGGTGTGTCCCAAGTGCGGAAGGAGGAGGCCCCCCTCGGTTTGATAAGGCCCCGTCCTCGCGGACGGGGAAGGTATTTCACTCGAGGACGACGGAGCCCGCGACGCGGAGCTTCCCGCCCTCGAGGTACATGATCGTGGCCTTGTCGCCGGGCTTGTGGATGATGTCCGACTCGAGCTCGAAGACGACATGTGCCGACCTGAAGTCGGAACCGTCGTCGACGGAGGCTATGCGGCAGGGGACCATCTGCATCCAGTGCCCTATGTGCACGACCATCCCTTCCTTGAGAGGTGAGGGCCAGTACTTGACCAGGGAGACGTTGTTCTCCACGCGGCGGGACATCTTCACCGAGGGGTCGGTGGTTACAACGAATCCCCTGTCGAGCTCGTCGGATTCTATTCCGCGGAGCGCGAGGCCGACGTGATCGCCCTTGACTGCGTCGTCCGCATCGAGGTCGTGCTTCTGTATGGATTTGAGGATGACCTCGCGGTTGATCGGCATGACGCGCATCTTGTCGTGCTTCCTGAACCAGCCGTCGATGACCGATCCGAGAACGACCGTCCCTACTCCCTTGACGTTGAAGTGGCTGTCCACCGGGCACGATCCGCAGGTGCCTTCTCCGGGAGTCCTTCCCTCTGCCTTGGCGAGGGCTATGAGCTCCTCCCTCAGCTTGATGGGATCCTCCTCGCGGTACTCGTAGTTCTCGAGGCATGTTCCGGCGAGCAGGGGCTTGAGCTGCTCGGGCTGGATGTAGTTCCTGAGGACGATCCATCCCTTGTCGATGCCCAGGCTGTCGGTCATGACGATGGTCTCTCCCAGGAAGGAGTCGATCTTATCCACCACGAGGATGGCGAACTCCGACATGGCGACCGAGTAGAACAGGGAAGAGAGCTTCTCAGGGTACTTCGAAGGCTCGATGAGAGTGAACGAGTCGGTTCCTGCCTTGTGGTCGTAGAAGGTCATGTCGGTGACAGTGCCCTTCTTCCCGACCTTGCCGGCGAAGTCCTTGGCGCCGAGGACGGCGATGTTCAGATTTCCCATTCAGATCTCCCCGTCGTCGAGAAGCCTGATGCCGGCCTTCTCAAGGATCTCCACAGCCTTCGGCGTGTCGTCGACGCGGATGAAGAGGATGCCGCCGGATGCTCCGGAGTAGAAGTAGCCGTACTCGATGTTGATCTCGGACTTGCCGAGGGTCTCGGCGGCCCTGTAGAACGTGTCCGTGGCGTCCTGGACCGAGATGGCGATGATGTCCGTCTTGCGGACGATTATCCCCTTCTCCTTGAGCTTCTCGTAGGAATCGTCGGGGTTCTGGACGATGGCTCTCAGGATACCGAACTCCGCGGATTCGGCGAGGTTGAATGCCCTGACCTTGATTCCGCATTCCTTGATGATCCTGTTGATCGTGGCGAGACGACCGGGCTCGTTGTTGACGAAAATGGAAAGCTGGGTGATTATCTTGTCCTCTATCATGACGGTCCCTCCGACCGGATATTCAGATTACGAACGACCTTAGGGCGGAGTCCGTATTTATTTGCTGGGTGGGTCGTTATTTCAGTGTTAGGAACCGTAAGGAGCTGTTATGAAATAAATGCATATTTACTGAGGAACTATGCGATAGTTCCAATCCCCATGCCGACCGTCCTTGTAGATGTTCAAATCGTCCATCTCTTCGTCCGAGACCCTTATGCTTCATTTCAAAAGCATTTTTAAATGGCCTCCGACAGATTCAATGTCATGGGACTATGGGATAATATCAGAGCTTCCCGCAGGAAGCGTAAGGTATACACTCTGGATGAAATTGCATCTATCATAGTCCCGATTGCAAAGAGCTATGGAACCGGGCGCATAATGGTCTTCGGCTCATATGCTAAAGGACTTGCTGGACCGGACAGCGATGTAGATCTTCTAATTGACCCAGGTGAGATTAGTAGCTATTTCCGTTTCGCCACGATGGCAACCGATATGGAGAAGGCAATAGGGAAGCAAGTTGATGCAGTCTCATCAGGATGTAGTCCTAGGTTTATCGATAAGATACGCAAGGATCTGGTGACGATTTATGAACGATCATCAGCGCGACAAGCTCAACGACCGTATAGAACCTTATTAGGTCCGCGACACCGAGTCGAATGCCGTTTTTCATCGGGCACAAGGGCTCTCAATCCAATAGCCGGGCAGTCTGCACAATGATGTCTTTCTCCCCGAAGTCCATGAACGAATCCGGACAGAACACCTCCATCACGGTCCTCCCTTCGCCGGTGATGCGGTACCTCCTCGTATTGGGGATGGCCTCTATCCATCCGTTCTTCAGCCATTTCTCGACATACAACCTGCAGTACTGAACGGCCTCTCCCCTCTGCCTCTTCGTGTACGTTTCCGACTTGGATCTTGGACACGAATATCCCTTGTCGGGGTCCTCCATCTCGACCGAGGTGCCTTTGATTGCGGACCCGGGCTCCATGGGCCCCTTCGCGAGCCATATGTCCTTCAGGATCAGATTCCTTATGACGACCGTGTTGCTGTTCCTGGTCCCGCAGTCTGAGATGACGGAATATACCTTGAATGCCTTCAGGAGATTGTCATCGGGACGGGCGATCGGGAACTTCTCCACCATGTATGTGGATCCTATGGACGTGCAGCTCCCTACAAGCTTTCCGTCCTTCATAGCATTACTCAGCAGCTGGTCGTAGTCTATCGTACGGTCGTCGTAGCCCTTGCTGACAGTGAAGATGTCGACGCCTTTGAACATCATCGAGCTTATGGCAGCGGCGGCAGCGTATTCCGATGTGCCTGCGGACATGTTGACGTATACATGCGACCCTCTCGAAACGACCTCATCCAGCAGTATGGAGTAGATCTCGGACATCATCCGGCGGAAGATGTATGTCTCGGCGTCCGAATGCTCGACTACTTCGATCCCTGCATCGTGGAGCTGCTTCGATGTCTCCTCGTAGAAGCGCCTGTAGAATTCCGAGCGGTCCGTAGCAGAACCCCCTTCCTTGACGAAATGGATCAGATGGATGCGGTCGATGTTGTTCTCGACTGCGGGCTGGACGATCATCGTTACTTCGCCCGTGACGCATGCTACCATAACCTTGTCGCGGGTGAGCTTTCCCATGGACATCGCATCATGTACGCTTTTATAACGATTGTTGTTTCTATTGCAGTTATAACATTTACTACATTTTGATGCAATAGATATAGGGATGGAGAGATGCATCTACGGTGACAGAAATGGCATCAACAGAGAAGTTAGGAGTCTACATCGATATCTGCAATATATCGTCGAATCTGTACGAATATGAGTACGAAGGTCTCACTCTTGATTATCAACGGATGATCGAGGAGCTCGTTGGACATCGTGATGTCGCAGTCATGAAGGGATATGATTGCATTGTAGACGAAGGAAGCGACGAATATCTCGTTCAGGAGGAGCTTCGGCGTGCTGGAGTGGAATTGGTATTGACGGAAAGCACCCGCAAGACGTACCCCGATTCATGCCGTCAATATACCGTTCAGAAGGAGGTCGACACGGGCATAACCACCGATGTCTCATGGGATCTCGCCACGGGCGTCGTCGATACTGCGCTGATCATCTCAGGAGACAGGGACATGCGTCCGGCCATCTTACGCGCAGCCGCCGCTGGTAAGAAGGTGGAGGTCGCCTGTCTGAGGTGCTCCATCGGCGATGATTACGCGTCTTCTTTGACGGACCTCACCCTCATCGACGATCTCGAGGTCTTCCTCCTGGAAAGCCTCCCCACCTCCGATGCCGTTGGAGAGGGTGCCGGCTGCATCCAGACGAAGGAGGTGTCCATCCATGCGTGATCCGCGTCACTTCGGTATCCCGAAGAAGATGAAATCCAAGAAGAGGAAGGCGAAGAATGATGAGGCGGTGGTTCGTCCTCTTCCGACGCCTACGAGGCAACTGACAATCAAGAAGAATGCAAAAGGAGAATTCATCGGCGTCGATGGAGGATTCTCGATTGGAATCGCCGAAGGCCGCAATGTTCAGGAGGGACAGGTCTGGAGATGCAGCATAGGCGAGCTGCCGATAGGCGATATCGCAGTCCCTGTCGATATTCTGTCGGAAGGCATCACCGCGGAAAGTTCGGAGAAGTCTATTCCGGAAGATTCCGAAGATGTCTCCACCACTATGGAGGAATCTCAACCGATGACTCCGACATTTTCCTCAGAAATCATGCCGACCGAATCCGAGTTTTCTCGTCTGCAGGAGGAGAATCAAGATCTGAGGGCCAAGTTGAACGACCTCGTCAAAGCCAACAACAGATTTTCCGAGGAGGTGAAGCGCATACCGCACCTCGAAGATCAACTGAAGGACGTGAAGAAGGCGAATTCCTCTCTGAAGGAACAGGTCAAGAATCTTGAAAAGAAATGCAAGATGGATGAGAACACGATTCTCGCAAAAGAGCGCGACCGCGTTCAGGATTTGTGCCGGAACAAGGATGAGAAGATAGCCGAGCTAATGGAGATCATCGATCTCTATCAAACCGAGTCCCGGAGCAATCCCAACATCATGTCGACGTATCTTACGGGATCCACCGGAATCCATTGCAATCATCTCGATGACAGGAGATATCGCGTCTACTTCAGTCCAGGAAAGAGGACTCTCAGATTCATTCCCGATGACGAAGGAGCAGTGGTATCGAAGAATCATGAGGTCACTCTTCCAGGGATCTCCGGGTATACGGGATACGAAAGGATCAGAAAACTGGATGTAAAGGTCGATGGTGACAACATCCTCGTCGCACTGGGTTGAATGAATTAAACCCCGGCGGCTCAACACCGCCGGGAAACAGTTTTCTATCGATCTGAACCGATGAATCAGATGTGCCTGGTGTCGATGACCCTCTTGGCCTTCCCTTCGAATCTCGGAAGCTCTCCGGGCGCCTTGAGCTCGACCTTCGCGTATATGTTGAGATACTTCTTCAGCTCGGCTTCGATCTTTGCCTTGAGCTTCTGCATCTCCTCGACCTTGTCGCTGAAGGCCTCCTCCTTGATCTCGACCTGCACGGTCATTTCATCAAGGGAACCTTCCCTGGAGACATAGATCATGTACTGCTGTCCGACCTCGGGGATTCTCATGAGAGTATATTCCACCTGCGAGGGGAACACGTTGATTCCGCGGACGATTAGCATGTCGTCGCTCCTTCCGGAGATCCTGCCTATGCGGGGAGACGTGCGTCCGCAGGCGCATTCATCCTCCATCAGGTATGTGATGTCCCTTACCCTGTAGCGGATCATTGGCATGGCCTCCTTCTGGAGCATCGTCACAACCATCTCGCCCTTGTCTCCCTTCTCGACCGGTTCTCCGGTGTCGGGGTCCACGATCTCGACGTACATGATGTCGCCCGCGATGTGGATTCCGTTCTTCTCCTCGCACTCGGTGAACATGGGGCCGGCCTGCTCCGATGTCCCGTAGATGTCGTAGGCATCTATTCCGAGGTTGTTCTGGATGTGTGCGCGCATGCTCTCAGACCAGGGTTCGGCTCCGAGAACGGCCTTTCTCAGCTTGGTGTCCCTCTTGAGATCGACGCCCATGGCCTGTGCGACCTCTCCGAGGTGTATCAGGAACGAGGGCGTGCAGGCGATGGCGGTGACTCCGAGGTCCTGTATGAGCTCGACCTGCCTCTGCGTGTTTCCGGTGCTGGAAGGCAGAACGGTCGCCCCTACGGCCTCTCCGCCGTAATGGAGTCCGAGACCGCCGGTGAAAAGGCCGTATCCGTAGGATACCTGGAGCACATCTCCGGGGCCGATGCCGATGGACGTCAGGGAGCGGGCGAGAGCCTCGGTCCAGTATTTCAGGTCGTTCTGGGTGTACCCTACGAGTGTGGGCTTCCCGGTGGTTCCAGACGAGACGTGGTATCTCACGACCTCGTTTTTGGGAACGGTGAACAGCTTGTCAGGGTAGTTGTCGCGCAGGTCCTGCTTGTACATGAAGGGCAGCTTGCGGATGTCCTCCAGGCAGCAGATGTCGTCCGGATGGACGCCGTTGGCGACCATGCGGTCGTGATAGAATTTGTTGAACGAGTAGAGCTTGTAGACCAGCTCCTTGAGCTCGCGGTACTGGAGCTTCTTGAGCTCCTCCGTGGGCATGCATTCGATCCTCGGGTTCCAGTACATGATTACCCTCTGCTGATGAGCGTCCGTATCCTCAGTCAGTATAAATAAATCGGACACGGCTAACCCCTTCATGGACGGTGACGGCCAAAGGGAGGCATGGGATTCCTTCTACGCTTCGAACGGACGCGCATGGAGGGGGAACTGCAGGCTCCCCGATCCGTTGGATGGCCACGGCAGGGCGTTGGATATCGGTTGCGGAAGCGGCAAGAGCACATCCACACTAATCGATATGGGATACGATGCGAAGGGCGTAGACATATCGGGGGAAGCGGTCTCCATTTGCGAGGAGAGGTTCGGCAGAGGCAGGTTCTCTGCAGGGGATGTAGCTTCGCTTCCTTTCCAGGACGAGAGCTTTGATTACATCGTCCTTGTCCATGTTCTCGAGCATGTTTCGGATCGCAGGATGGCCGAAGCCGTTTCCGAGATCTTCCGCGTCCTGTCTCCGGGAGGATACGTCTTCGTGCGCGACTTCGCCCCCGGGGACTTGAGAGAGTCGGGGCGGGAAGGTAATCCGATAGACTACTTCCATCGCAATCCAGACGACATCATCAGTTTTTTCACAGGTTTCGAGGTCATCGATTCGGATCTGGTCGAGGAGCGCACGAGGTTCGGTGCCACCAGGCGCAGGAGCGAGATCCTATTCCGCAAGCCGAACGGGACATAAACGATATTAACACGTCTCCGGATTGTGCGGATATGAGATGTCCCCGTTGCGGAACCGAGAATCCTCCCGAGACGCTGTTCTGTCAGAACTGCGACTGGAGGCTCGATATGAAGTTCAGACCCGACAAGATGCGCAACACGCTCGAACTGGCTGGGATCACCATCATCCTCGGTCTGGCATCGGTCGTCTGCTGTTTCTTCGATGCCGCCCTCGTCGGTGCCGGTGTCGGAGCGATAGCCATGGTGCTCGGCGGATACTCGGTGAGCGTCTGCAAGCTCATGGACTCCGGTTCCAAGAAGAGCTTCATGATCTCCGCACTCGGGCTGATGCTGGGTGTCATCGGGTTCCTCGTTGGATTCTCCGCCGCTGTAGGGGCGCTCTGATGGCGGTCTACCGTGGCAAGTACGTGCTCGAAGGGCTAGGTTCCATCAGCCCCGCCATGGAGCACAATCTCGATCTGGCCTATGACATCTGCATGTCCTATCGCGACGGTTTCCCCTGCGAGATGTGCGGCAGATGCTGCCATCAGCCCCATATAGTGGTGAGGCCGGAGGAGATCGATCGCGTCTCATCGGCAGCCGGCATACCGCTGTTCGAATTCATGAGGGACTACCTCGTCCGCACGGACGACGGCAGGTTCCTTTTCAAGAAGACCGACCCCTGCGCCTTCCTTGGTAAGGACAACAGATGCAGGATATGGAAGGACAGGCCGCAGATCTGCGACGATTTCCCATATGCCGTGTCCATGTTCATGAGCCGCGTATATCTCGCCCTGGTGAATCCCGACGCGGACATCATGGATCTCATCTCGTACATGGATGATTCCTGGCCCTGCTCCCGTGTCATCAGGAAGGACATATCCGCGAAGATCGAGGCCGCCCGTCCGAAAGTCGTCGACGAGAGACGGGATGCTTCCTGAAGAACCCGAGCAGGCGGTCGGAATATGCCTTCAGAGGGATGCTGTGCGCCTGTCCTTCGAGCAGGACGAGTTCGGACCCCTCGATCAGCCTGGTCATCTTCCTTCCCTCCGACGGAGGGACCATTATATCCTCGGTGCCATGGACTATCAGCGTAGGGGCCCTGATGTCCCTGTCGTCGGTGCATCTGTCCTTGACGTCGATGGCCTTGAGCTGATACATCAGACCTGCGGGATCCTGGAATTCCCGAGGTATCGGCGGTTCATGCCCCTCGTCGGAGAACCTTCTGAACGTCTCCTCCGAGAAGCAGAACGAGTTGATCATGACGTAGAAGCATTTCAGAGGAATCTCTCCAAGCACCGTCATGGATGTTATCTTGTTGAGTATGTACTCGGACCTGAGCGGTATGTCGACGAAAGTTCCCACGAGAACAAGGTCCTCCACCCTTTCCGGATAGCGGCATGCAAGGTTCCTCGCTATGACGGAGCCCATGGACCATCCGACGATGTGCGCTTTGCCCACACCCGCGGCGTCCATCACAGCTATCACGTCGTCCGCCTGGTCAGAAGTATCGAATTCCCCGTCGTAGACCGTACGGCCGACACCCCTGTTGTCCATGGTGATTATGCGGTATCCTGGTAGGCAAGCGGGCGCCTTGGACCAGTAGTGGTGGGTGGCACCGAATCCCGCGATCATGACAACGGGCTCCCCATCGCCGGCGGTCTCGTAGAAGATGCTCGCATTGCCGGAATCGGCGAACATGAGCGGGTCAACGTTACGGTCGGTTATATACCGAGCGATTGACTCCTAAGGATTCGAGCTCGGATGAAGAGCATCGGAGGGAATCCGATGTTATAGGATGATTGCGATGTGGGTCGCATTATGTCCGAACCGGTGAAGAAGATATTCATGCTCGTGATGGACGGAATGGCTGACCGCGCCTGTCCAGCCCTTAGAGGGATGACCCCCCTTCAATACATCAGGACGCCGAACATGGACTGGTTCGTGGAGCACGGTTGCTCCGGGCTGTGCGATCCCATCTCCCCCGGCGTCAGAGCGGGCAGCGATACCGCGCATCTCTCGCTACTGGGATACGATGCCAGGGATGTCTATACAGGAAGGGGTCCGTTCGAGGTCATCGGTGCAGGCTTCGATATGCAACCTGGAGACGTGGCCTTCAGATGCAATTTCGCCACGGTTAATTCGGATATGGAGGTCCTCGACCGCAGGGCGGGGAGGATCAGAGCTCCGGAGACGGTGGAACTGGCCGAAGCCGTGGACGGAATGGTCATAGACGGAGTGGAATGCATCGTCAAGGCTAGCAACGAGCATCGCGCCTTCCTTCTTCTGAGAGGCGACGGCCTCTCGCCCGATGTGACCGACTGCGATCCGGGCAGGGACACCCGTGTGGCGCAATGCCTACCGCTGAATGACGATGCCGCCTTCACTGCTGATGTGGTGAACAGGTTCATGGAGGAGTGCTACGACCGTCTGCGCATGCATACGACGAACAGGAAGCGTTCGGCAGCAGGTCTTCCTCCTGCCAACATACTTCTTCCGCGGGGTGCTGGCGGGTATCCCACCAGGATAGAGCCTTTCACAGAGAAATACGGATTGAGCGCGGCATGCGTTGCAGGCGTCGGTCTCGTAAAAGGAGTCTGCAAGGTCTGCGGCCTCGACGTCTATCCTCTTCCGGGATTGTGCGACGGCTCCATGGAATCGGACCTCATCCTGAAGATGCAGAGCGCACTGAATGCCATCGATGAGTACGACTTTGTTCTAATGAACATAAAAGCCCCGGACATAGCGGGACACGACGGGGATGCCAAGGCCAAGGCGGAGGTTGTCAAGAGGATCGATGATGCCATCGGGCTGTTCCGTTCCGAACTTCCTGATGATATCGTCGCGGTGTTCACCTGCGATCACTCCACGCCCTGCTCCCTGGAGGATCACAGCGCCGATCCAGTCCCGATATCGTTCTACACGGAAGGGATGGTCAGGGACTATGCCGACGAGTTCAGCGAGACCGGCTGCTCCAAGGGCTTCGTCGGAAGGATCAGGGCGACGGATGTAGTGCCGATATGCATGGATCTCGCGAATCGCACGGAGAAGTTCGGTTCATGATTGTCCCGGGAGGAGTATCGGAAGCTTTCTCTTTGGAGCCCGATGGAAGAGGGGGGTTCGAAGTCCTCCTTTCTTCCGATATCGGCTTGCTGGAGAGACTGATGGATGCAGTTCGCGGATGTATGACCGCATCCGGATGCGAGAAGGCCGCGGTTTTCAAGATGGATGCAGTGGTGGAGGAGGTATTCGCGAACATCTGTCATTACGCGTACAGAGAAGGACACGGTCCCGTCTCTGTCCGTCTCGGCTTCTGCAACGGCGATGCGATAATCGTTTTCATGGATTCGGGCATCCCTTTCGACCCTATCGTCCGCAACGAGTGCTCCGGCGGAGGGGAACATCCGGAAACCCGTGTGGGCGGCCTCGGCATCCGCATGGTTCTGGGCTTCGTCGACTCGGCCGAATACAGTAGGGACGATGGCCGCAACATCCTGGTGCTGACCATGAAGGGCGTCGCTCCCGATTTCGGGATCCGGAAGCGACGCTTTCGAAGGTTCGGCAGCTCACCTCTTTCCGACGAGCTGCTTCTCCACGGCTGCGAGCTGTGCGCGAAGCATGCAGACCTCGGACTCCAGTTTGGCTATCCTGTCGGTCTCCGGATCAGGGAGCTCGTTGTGCATGAGCTCGTCGTTCTTGCATTTGATGCCGGCTTTCTTGACCACTACGCCCGGGATGCCTACGACGGTGCAGTCGTCGGGGACGTCCTTGAGGACGACGGATCCGGCGCCAATGCGCACATTGTTTCCGATGGTTATGTCTCCGAGGACCGATGCGTTGCATCCGACAACGACATGGTTCCCGATGGTGGGGTGCCTCTTGCCTTTGCTGGTGGAGACCCCTCCTAGTGTGACCCCCTGGTAGATCATGACATCGTCGCCGATGATGGCCGTCTCTCCGATGACCACGCCCGTCGCGTGATCGACGAAGAACCTCTTCCCAATCCTGGCCGCAGGATGTATGTCGCAGCCGGTAAGCTGATGGGCGACGTAGTTGACCTCTCTGGCCTCCATGAAGCGGCCCTCGTTCCAGAGCCTGTGGCTGAGCCTGTACATGCTGACTGCCTGCAGGCCGGTGTGGAATCTGCGCGCATCCTCTTCATCGACGATGGCAGGATCCTTCTCCATCGCGGCCGCCAGGTCGTCGGGGTCGATCTCGTAGTCGATCTCGCTTCTCATTGCTCGAATTCCTCCTTATCGTCCCTGACGAAGTCCACCGACGGGCACGGACCGAAGCATTCGCGGCAGTACACGCACTGATCCTCATGGATGTGCACCTTGCCGCCTTCCATGTACAATGCCTTCGGTTCGCATCTGGCGGCACAAAGGCCGCATCCGACGCATTGTTCTGCGCGGACGATTACCTGGAATGCATGGTCGATGTGCATGCGGGCATCGTTCTCCACATTAGCCTTGGCTATGATGGATCCCTCGCGGTAGATTGTGGTGAATCCGGCGTTGATGAATTCATCGTCGGGATCCTTCTCCACTATCCATGCTAGAGCATGGCAGAATGGAGCGACCGCGTCAAGATCGATCGGTCTCGAGAGAGCGGCTTCGATGCTGTATCCCATAGTGCATGGGCTGAAGCCGTCCTGGACCTTCATCGTCAAGGGTCCCGTTTCAGGAACCTTCGTCTGCTTGGTCAGCTCCGCCACTCCTTTCCCGGTCACTCTGCTCACCTCTTCGCGTATGGACTTGGGTGCGTTCTTCCACCTCCAGAGTCCGAACTCTTTCCACTCAGGAGGTAGGCCGCGGTCGGCCATGTACTTGTCGAGGAACCGGTCCCACTGTTCCCAGCGGTCGCTCTTCCCAGCGATCATCGCGAACTCGGCCAGGTCCGATGCGGGGCAGAGGAAGCATCCGATCCTGTCGAGGCCGCGGGTGTACCATACGTTGTAAGGCTCCTTCCTCATGAAGAGATAGAGCCAAACGTGCATCGCGCACCAGTTCTGTATGGCGGATGCGCCCACCTGTCCAGGGGTCCAGGGATTCTTCCATATGCGGGGCTTGGAGTTGCGGGCCTCCGATTCGTACTTCCTCTGTCCGATGAAGGACAGCACGCCGTTCGGGAAGTTCTTCGTGATGGCTCCGACGGTAGGTCCGAGCTTGTTGGTCTTGCAGCACCACCTGTAGTCCTTGGCAGGCGGACCGAAGTACACCAGATTGCCGAAGAACGCGTCGGCCGGCGCATGCTCCTCGATCAGCTTCAGGTTGTGTCTGGTGCATACATCATGGACATGAGCCACGGTCTCATCGAGTTCGAGGCCCGTGTCCACGAAGAGTACGGGCAGGTCGAGGCCCGCATCCAGGGTGAGTAACAGGGTGACGAGGCTATCCTTGCCTCCGGAGAACGATACGATCGCCGGCAGGTCGTGCTTGGCGATGGTGTTCTTGATGAAGCCCGTGGCTTCCGCGACCCTCTTCTCGAGAACAGCTCTGTTGGCTTCGACCACGTCGTCCCAATCATGGCGGATATCGGACGGCCTGTACTCCTCGGGCTTGTACCATCTGGTCTTGACGGCTACACCTTTGTTTTCAGCGACCATCTGGGGTCCTGTCATCCTGGCCATGCCGGTGGCGACGATCTCCCTTTCAGGGGAGAGGATTAGGACCTCATCGCCCTCTTTGATGTCGGGAGAGGCATCCACGACGCCGGGTGCCATCAGATTCTTGCTCTCCTGCACGAATTTGATGGCTCCGGGGTCGCAGATCACCCATCCCTTGGTTGCCTTCCCAGCGAGGCGCATCGCGCCCTGCATACGGAGGATTATTTTCCATCCGATTCCAAGATCGTAGCGGACAGTCGCCACTATGTCGCCGTCGACGACGACCTCGTCCATGCGGTCGAGGGCGGGGGCCTTGCTCAGGATGACGATGTGCCCGTCCGGGAGCACGTTTTCTCCTGCGCCGGCCCCGTAGTCCTTGTCGAGCAGCGCTCTGATCATCTCGATGTCGAACGGGAATGCCGGGCGGGCATCCCCGGGGGGCGTAAGGACGATCTCCTCGGTCGGAGTGCCGCATACAGGACATTCTTTCGATTCCAGAATCGGAAGGTTACATTTGCGGCACCACCTGAGGTGGTTCTTCCCGAGACGTATTGCGCCCATGATATCGAGACGGTCTACGTTCGCCCCCTTATATTTCAGCTACGCCTGATGACCACCACCACGATGGCCGCGACCAGTGCGCAGACCGCTGCCAGAGCGGTCACAGGCACGCTGCTTCCATTCTCGGTATCGCCTTCATCATCGGAATCCCCTATCTGATCGTCCTGAGGCACATCCGCGGGTTCCTCTCCACTCGGATCATCTACAGGAGGCGTCACGATGGACGGATCATCGTTCGAATCATCGTTCGAATCATCGTTCGTGTCGTCTCCCTGCGAATCATCGCTCGTCGAGTCGTCATCCTCCCAGTCATCATACCAGGGGTCGTCCCACCAATCGTCTTCGTAAT
>ERZ808246.597-NODE-597-length-29331-cov-8.058580_pt1 | contig 29331 bp, 21 predicted proteins | sample MGYA00521083_ERZ808246 | MGnify/ENA primary metagenome ERZ808246 (study PRJEB31516, sample SAMN03275577) | gut metagenome | biome: mammalia-associated habitat; material: feces | host: Papio cynocephalus | place: Kenya | collected 2012-07-07 ...
GTTCCTGTCCACGTTGTTCATCGTGCCGCAGCAGCAGGCCTACATCATCGAACGGTTCGGCAAGTTCCAGACCGTCCAGTTCGCGGGCATTCACATCCGCATCCCGTTCGTCGACCGCATCGCCATGAAGACGAACATGCGTGTGAACCAGCTCAACGTGCAGCTGGAGACCAAGACGCTCGACAACGTATTCGTCACCGTCGTCGCCTCCACGCAGTTCCGCGTCGATCCGAGCAATGTGGCCACCGCCTACTATGAGCTTCGCGATCCGGCCGGCCAGCTGCGCTCCTACATGGAGGACGCGCTGCGTTCCGCCATCCCGGCGCTCACCCTGGATGACGCCTTCTCCCGCAAGGACGATGTCGCCTTCGACGTGCAGAAGACCGTCGGCAATGAGATGTCCCGCTTCGGTTTCACCGTGGTCAAGACCCTGATCACCGCCATCGACCCGAGCCCGCAGGTCAAGAGCGCCATGGATTCCATCAACGCCGCGCAGCGCGAGAAGGAAGCCACCCGTCAGCGTGCCGAGGCCCAGCGCATCCAGATCGAGACGCAGGCCGCCGCCGAGGCGGAGAAGACCCGTCTGCAGGGCGAGGGCCAGGCGAACTATCGCCGTGAGATCGCCAACGGTATCGTGGATCAGATCAAGAGCCTGCAGGCCGTGGGCATGGACGTGAGCGATGTGAACAACGTGGTGCTGTTCAACCAGTACCTCGACACCATGCGCAATCTCGCCTCCTCGCAGAACACGAAGACGGTCGTGCTGCCGGCCTCCACGCCGGGCGGCTTCAACGAGATGCGCGATCAGGTGATCGCGGCCATGGAAGCAGGCAAGTAAGCGGCCCGAAGCCGGCATTCAGGTCTGTGTGGTTGTGGGCCTGCAATGTGAAAGGCATGGCAATAGGCGAAGGTGCGGTTCGGTAAGGCTGAGCCGCACCTTTTCGTATGTGCACTCGATGGCGTGCCCCGATCTGCATCCAATATGCCTTGGATCTGTGAGAAAGCGTATTCCGTAGGTTGTTTGTGCGTTCCGTAGGTGGTTGGGGTTGGGGACCGCCGAACGCAATGGCTGTATTCGGGCCATTCTGTGACGGTATTACTTCGGTCAACCATCTACGGAACCGCCGAACCACCTACGGAATCGGCGAAAACGGATGCAACCTCTTGCTTGTAACGCCTGTTCTCCTGCAATACTTCCCGCTAATCGCCAATCAGCCGGCGGTTAGTGGGAAGTATTGCAGGTGGCGTGCCGCATGCGCTGCCACGTTCCATGGCGTGACCGTTGCAGCGCATACATGGCTGGCCAGCATGTCGCGATCATGCCGGTGCCGACGCCGGCTCCCCAGGCCTTCCAGTCGCGGACGTCCTCCGGCTTCGGTGCCGGATTCGGCATGCCGACGCGGATGCCGGATACCAGCAGCCGTTGCGTGTTGATGCCATACGGCGTGCAGGTCATGAGCGTGAGACGGTCCTCCTTCGGCTGGATCTTCAGCAGGGAGGCGTCATCCGGCGCGATGACGCGGATACGGTCGACACGGTACGCGAGCGTGGTCCCCATGACTTTCAGATACATGAAGTCGCCTTCCCGCATCTCGTCCAGTCGGGTGAACATCGGGGATTCGACCAATCCGCGATGTCCGGTGATCACACTGTGGCTGTTCTTGCCGCCGACCGGCAGCGATGTGCCGTACAGGTGCCCGGCGCCCGCTTCGAGCGAGGCGTCCGATGCGCCGTGGTAGATCGGCAGATCGATGCCGACCTTCGGCACTTCGACCGATCCCATCACGCCGCTGCCGGCATCCAGCAGCCTGTGATAGGTCGTGTCCCTGGCCTCTTTCGTTTGCGAGTCATTGTCTGCGCTTGTTTCGCTGTCCATCGTTGTTCCGTTCGTTCCGCCGGCATCGGCTCCATTGGCAAGCAGGAACGGGTCGATGGCCTGCCCGAGAACATGCTGCCCGGAGGTTGCGAGACGCGTGTTGTACGCCCTGGCCTCGCGTAATTGGTTATCGGCCTGCGGGTACGGCCAGCTGCGAATCGTCGCGTCGACCTGCCGGGATTGGTCCGCAAGCGTTTCGGCCGACCGCCATTGCATGACCAGCGGGTAGGCGCCGATGACCAGTCCGGCGCCTACCAGCAGCACGGCCAGCATGGTAAGGAAGCCAAACGCAATGCGGAGCATGTTCCGCCTGCGTTTGGCTTCGCTTACGTCAAGGATCTCCTCGAAGGAGGGGCTATCCAAGGCGTTTGCGGGCATGACGCACCTTGATCGCGATGGCCAGCCCGGCGCCGATCACCAATACCGCAAGTACGGTGAACAGCGTGGTTCCGGCGGCACCGGTCATGGGCAGTTGGGTGATGGACGTGATGTTCTTCACCCTCACCGTGGGCGAGGCGGTCCCGTTGTCTGAAGCACTGACCAGACCGAGAGCGCCCTGGGTGACGCTGACGGTGTACTTGCCGCTCTTCAGGTTGCCCTTGTCGTCTTTGTCCGTGGCGGTGATGGTCACGGTGAAGCTCGCCTTCATATTGGTCAAGTAGCCGGTCGGAACATCGGTTTCGTCGATCCGGTAGGTGCCCTCGCCAAGCCCGGCGAAATCGAACCTGCCTCCGTTTCCGGCGAACTTGTACTCACTGCTGGTTGTGCTCCACAGGCCAGTGCCCTTGTCGAACCTGAGGTACGCGCCGTCCTTGCTGATGGTGAACTTCGCCCCGTCGAGCGAGGTCTCGCCGTCGGCCTTCACCTTGGTGAAGCCGAAATCGAAGGTGTAGACCTTGACCTCCGGGCCGGGTACCTCATGCGTCTCGTTGGTGGCGGGATCATGCGAATAGCTCAGCGTGACCTTGTTGGGGTTGCCTGCGAAACCGTTGTCGGCATCGGCATGGATGGCGTCCTTGTTGAGCAGGGCGGTGTAGGTGACGACGATCTCATCGCCGGCCTTCGGCGACGTGACATTCTGCCCGGCCGCGTACACCGCTTCGGACAGGTCGAAGGTCAGCCTGGTGGCCTTCGATTCGGTGTCATCCGCCGTGTACCTGACGTTGGATTCGGTGGTGAGCAGGTACTGTTCGGCGCTTGCCTCGGCACCGTCAGCGGCCGCGGCGAGCGTCTTGCCGCCGATGACGACGGATTCGACCTTGGGGTCGCCCAGACCCTTGCTCATCGTATCGGTCAGCGTGAAGACGTACGGATGATTCCGGTCATTGCTGTACCCGGTGGTCACCGGAACCGTGCTGGTAAGCCGGAAAGTCACCCTGTCGCCGACCTTTTCCTCGGTGCCGGTGTAGTCCTTTCCGTCCTTGACAATGACCTTGTCGATCGTCGTGGACTGGCTCTTCACCACGATTTCGCCGAGCGGAGTCGCCGATTCCTTGAACGCCTTGCCGTCGGACTTGGTGGCCACCAGCATGGGAATCGAGTTCGTGTGCCGCTGTTCGGCCTTGCCTGCGTCACCGTAGGCGTCGGCCGCGGTCACGTCAGTGATGACGTACAGGCCCGCAGCCAGCCCAGTAATCGTATAAGGCTCCGTATCCGCGGTGAATGTCGTGCCAGCAGCCTTCTGAAAGTCGCTGTTGGCGGCCAGTTTGCTCAGGAAGGTGCGCAGGTTGCCGCCCCAGGGCGCATCCGTGGAGGAGCTGAACAGTTCGCTTTTCGAGGCGATGTAGCCCATGGGGTTGTCCTTGTAGTCGCCGGTGTTCCACGCGCCCGCATCGCCGAGAGTGTCGCTCAGGGCCTGCGTGGCACCTGTCAGCACGTCTCCCGGTTCGGTGACGACGCTCAGCGAGGTCAGGTTGCCGTCCTCGTCGTAGGTCTGGTGTTCGTAGCCGGCGACTTGCACGATGCGGTAGGTGTGGCCTTTGACCGCGCCGCTGGAGGCCGCGTTCAGCGTGATGGTCTCGGTGCCGGCGGGTTCGGTTCCCGTGGTGTCCGCGGCCGAGGCGGTTGCCGCGCCAGCGGTCAGGCCGGCCAGGGCCATGGCGGCCGCGATGAGGCCGGCGAACAATGTTCTGGTGTGCATGATGGTTCCTTTCCTGTGGTGTGATAGATAGGTGGATTGGGGTTGGTGGGTGGTTGTCGCTCGTGCCGTGCCGCCGACCATGGGCGGGGTTGACACAAGAAGCGTGCGGTGTCAGCGGCCGCGCAGCCTGCGGCCTGCCGCTATGGCGGCGGCGATGATGACGGTTGCTGCCGAAAGCACGATGGCCGCGTACGGCAGCGAGATGCGTGTGCCGCTGCCGGTACCGCCGGTGACGGGCAATGCGCTTACGCGGATCGGCGTGTTCGTGATGTCGCTGCCGTCGACGGTGTCACCGCTGCCGTCGCCTTTGTGCAGTTTCGGCATGACGAAGCCGTGCTCTGTGAAATTCGACCGGCCGATTTCGAAGGTGTAGAACGTCGTTGTCCCGTCGGGCAGTTCGTAGCCGCGTGGCGCTTTGGTCTCCGTCAGGCGGTAGGTGCCCCAGTCGAGTCCCTCGACCCTGAACCCGCCGGCGGACGGGTCCCGGTCGGCGGAATCCTTGCCGCAGACGGCGTTCCCGCCATCGACGATGCAGTCGGTCACCGTAACGGGCTTGCGCTGGTTCTCGGCGATGTCATCGCCCTTCCGATTCGTGATCCGCACAAGCTGCCATTCGGAACCGGCCAATCGGCCTTCGCCGTCGGCGTCGATCTTGTGCCAGACCATGGAACCGGTGGAACGTGCGTTCGGCAGGGCATTGCCCTTGACCGCCGTGCCGTTGCCGTCGAGTATGGCGACATCGGTGTGGTGTGAGGCGTCGATGGTGAAGGTGTACGTCGTTTCCGACTTCTCGTAGCCTTGCGGCGCCTTCGTTTCGACAAGCCGATACGTGCCGGCGGAAAGATAGCGCAGGGCGAACCTGCCGGGAGTCGGATCGCTGTCGCGCAGATCGGCCTGCGAATCGTCGTCGGTCGGCGCGCATCGTGTGGCGTCCACGCAGTCCGTGATGTCGGCGAGCTTGCCGCCGTCGGCATCCTGCAGCTGCCATGCGGAACCGTCAAGCGGGATCGTTGCGTCGTCCGCGTCCACCTTGCTCCAGGAGACGCCGCCATACAGGTCGTTGACGATCGTGCTGCCGTCGAGCCGCCCGGTGCCGTTTTCGCCGCCATCGGCCACGGCAAGCTCCTGGCCGCCCTGGTCGTCAACGGTCAGCCGGTAGGTCTTATGGGATATGCGGTGATGCTCCGGCGCGCGCGTCTCGACAAGCGTGTACGTGCCGGCCGTCAGATCACGAAGCAGGAACACGCCGTCGTCGGGGGAGCGGTCGAGTCCGCCGTTGTCCTCGACGATCGCGGTGGCGCTGCCGTCGGCAAGCCTGCACCACGCATTCGTGCTCGCCTGCGCATCGCCCTGTTCGTCGACGGCGCATAAGGGTATGGTTCCGGCGGGGTCGTATGGGCCGGGACCGTTGATCCGCCACGCCGAACCAGCCAGCAGAGTGCCGTCGGCATCGGCCTTCTTCCAACCGGCCGCGCCGAGATGCACGAATCTGACGATGCCGTTGCTGCCGAACGCGCCTCCGGACAGCCGCGCCCGATTGCCGGTGAACGTGAGGTCCGCTTCGGCCTTCGCACGGTCCTTGGCCGCGGCATCGGGAATGGACTTCAAGCCGTAGCCATGTCCGGCATTACCGGGTTTCAGGGTCTCGTCCTGATTCGAACGTGGTGCGTCGCCATCCGCATATCGGCCGGCGGCGTTGACCGAAAGGCTCCCCGCATCGTAGAGGAACCCGTTCGCGTTTGAGGACGGCTCGCCATCCTCGTACCATGTGGTGCGCTCGCCGGTGAACAGGCCGCTGGTCAGTTCGAACGATGATTGGGTCGAACCGGATTTGTTCGGGTACATGATGGAGAGATCGTCGCCGGCGGAACCATAGCGGTAGGACGTTGCGGTGTTGGTGTAGGTCTTGCCGTCCTGCTTGTCGGTGGGGAAGCGGTCGGCGTCGGTGCCGTCCTCGGCCCTGTCATAGGCCTGGTCCGCGATGTTGCCGAACAATGCCATGCCGCCATGCTCGCTGGTCATGCCCTGGCCGGATGGGCACAGCCACAGGCCGCCGCCGAAATGCCCTGCCATATTGCCGAACATGGCCGCATTGTTGATGTAGCTTATGCTGTCCTCTTCCGTGTAGACGGCGCCTCCCAGACGGTTGCTCCAGTTGCCGGCGAATGTGCCGTTGCGGAAATGCCCGGTCGTGTTCCAGGTCATGAAGATCGCGCCTCCGTCCTGCATGGAACGGTTGCCGGTGAACGTGCCGCCGTTGATGGTGAGGGTGCCGTTGGCGTCGGTGCCTTTCGTGCCGTCGCCGAAGTAGATCGCCCCGCCGCCGGTGCCGTACAACGTGCTGTTGCCGTCCTTCTGCCAGTTGCCGCTGAAGGTCCCGCCGTTCACGGTCAGGCTGCGGGTGGCCCATATCGCCCCGCCTCCGGTCGGCAGTTTGCCGCTCGCCCAGTAATGCTGTGCCTGACTGATGTTGCCGGTGAATTCGCCGCCGTTGATGGTCAGGGTGCCGTCGCTCCATATCGCTCCGCCGCCGTGGTAGCCGAGGTTGGATTCGTTGTTCCTGCCCGTCGTATTGCCGCTGAAGGTTCCGCCGTTCACGGTCACGGTTCCGGACGAGTGGATCGCGCCTCCTCCGGTGTTGGGGCTGGCCGCCGAGCTGGTGTTGCCGGTGAATTCGCCGCCGTTCACACTCAGCGTGCCTCCCGCTTCCACCAGGGCGATCGCGGCGTCGCCGGATGTGTTGGCGTTGTTGCTGAAGGTGCCGTTGGTGATGGCCAGCGTACCGCCCTTGGCAACGGTAGCGAAGCGTCCGTTGGCCTGATCGGAGTAGTCGAGCGTGTGCTTGTCGTTGGCGGTTCCGACCGTCAGTGTTGCTCCGTTGCCGACCTGGAACAGCGGGAAGTCGTCGGTATCGTCGTCATGGGAGACCGCCCCGCCCGCATCCTGATCGGCGATGATCGTCTTGGCACCGTTCACGGCGATGGTGCCTGCGAACGGTATGGGTCCGGCAATGCTGACCGTGCCGACTGCTGGGTCCTGCATGGCCGATCGAAGCTCGGCGTAGTTCGTGGCCGATACGGACGTTCCTTCGGCGTGCGCGTCGGAGGGGATGGCGATTGCGCCCAACACCAACGTCAGAATGGCCGCGATGGCCGGATATATTCGGCCGATGCTGCCTGCATTGCGAGATATGCGTGGTTGCGACATGATTCCACCTTCGAGAACGGTAGCGGGTGACGCTTCGATTCGTGCGCGATCGCGATGTGGTGCGCCGGATCATGGCGTCCATGTGTGGAATCATTGTATTTTCGCGGAAAATGGCGCTTCGTGCGGATGGCACCAAACCATGGTTTCGTGGCACGAAACGCAATAAGCCTGTGCCGGATCGCGTGATCCGGCACAGGCTTGGAGGTCTGGAACGGTGTGCCCGTCGCGGCCGATCGGCCTGTTACAGCAGCCCGTCCTCGTGCATCGCCGTGTACATCCTGTCGAAGCAGTCGCGCAGCAGCGGGTACGGCATGGCGAAGTTCATGCGCACGCACCCCCGGCCGATCCTGCCGCATTCCTTGCCGTCGGTCAGCGCCACCTTCGCCCGGTCGAGGAAGTACGCCGCCGGGTCCTCGATGCCGAGCGGCTTGAAATCAAGCCATGCGATATACGTGCCTTGCGGCCGCACGTACCCGACCTTGGCGAATCGACCGTTCAGCTCCTCATCGACCAGCGCGAAATTGCGCTTTACGTATTTCAGCGCGTCCTGGAACCACGGGTCGCCCTCGTTGTAGGCGGTTGTGGTGGCGATGGCGCCGATGGTCGCGGTCTGATGCTCGCTCCATTCGGCGCGATCCATCCACATGGCCAGGTCGTTCGGGTTGGTGAGCAGCACCTGCGCGCATTTCGTGCCGGGGATGTTGAAGGACTTCGAGGCGCTGGTCGCGGTCATGGACTGCATGGCCGCCTGATCGCTGATGGTGGCGAAGGGGATATGACTGAACCCGTCGAACACGAAGGGCGCATGGATTTCGTCGGAGAAGATGCGTGCATCATACTTGGCGGCCAGATCGGAGATCCTCCGCTCCTCGTCCACCGTGAGCACCTTGCCGATCGGATTGTGCGGATTGCATAGCACGAACGCCCTGCACCCGTTGCGCATCGCCTGCTCGATGGCGTCGAAGTCGAATGCCCATTCGTCGCCGGCCTGCAGCATGTCGATCTCGATCACGTCGATGCCGTACAGGCGCGGCACGCTCAGGAACGGCATGTAGGCCGGCGTCGGCACGATCACCGAATTGCCGGCGCCGACGATCTCACGCAGGAAGATCTCATAGGCTTCCAGCACATCGGGGACCGGACGGATGATATCCGGACTCACATTCCAGCCGTAATGCTCCTTCTGCCACCTGGCACAGGCCTCGGCCACGCGGCGCTTCCACGGGTCGGGGATGTAGCCGAGCTTGCAATGGTCGCAGGCGTTGTCGATGGCGCGCTGGATGCAGGGTGCCAGGCCGTAATCCATTTCGGCGATGAACGCGCCGATGCAGCCGGGGTAGCGGGTCCACTTGTCGCCGCCGATGGCCGCCAGGTCGGCGGCGGAGGTGCGGTCGATGGCCTGCGCGTCGAAGCCGGATGCGCTCGCCGGGTTGTGCGGTGCGGCCTGTGCTGGTGCGGTCGAGGTCGATTCGGTCGGAATGGTGCTGCAAGTGTTCATACCACCAGCATGCGTGATCGGCGGCCGGGAGGCGAGGGCGTTCCTCCGCTGAATTGTTGGTCTGCTATGAACTTTGCTTATATCACAGGGTTTTTTGGTAGGAAAAAGCGTGATGATATATGGAATTCGATGATCTTGGTCGGCGGTTCCGCTCATGATTTCGGACAGGGGTCCGCGGTGTGCTATCGGGCCGGTTCGATGTTCGGCTCCAGATACCGCCTGGACGCCTTGCCGATCTCCTGACGCACGCGTGCGATGGCGGGGCGTTCATCGCCCTGCCGCGCGACGAAGCAGACCTGCCGGAACGCGTTGGCATCCCTGATGGGGCAGGCCGTGAGGTCGTCCCTCAGATTCGCCATGGTCGCCAGCCGGGAGACGATGGACACGCCCATGCCCACCTCGACCAGATTCTGCGTGGCCCAGTAGTCGTCGGTCGAATGCGTGATGTTCGGGGAGAAGCCGGCCGCCTTGGCCAGGGAAACCAGATTCGCCTGGCAGGTCTCGCATCCGGCGATCCATGATTCGTCGCATGCCTCGCGCAGACTCACCGGCTCATGCGTGCGTTCGTATGCTCTGGCGATGGCGCTGGAGGCGCCGACCAGCAGCATCAGCGGGTCGATGCCGAAACATTCGGCGTCCAGATCCGCGTCATCCACGGCGGGCAGCGAATTGTAGCGGAATGTGATCGCGCAGTCCGCCAGCCCCTGGTGCAGGGCATCGATGGCCTCGGGCGGCTCCATCTGCATCAGGCTGACGCGGATGTCCGTCGACTTGCTGATATGCACCAGCACGCGCGCCACGAACGACGAGCACACCGATGGGGGAGCGACGAGCCGGATATGCGTGGATCCGTTGCGTCGGTACTCCTCGAGATCGCGGCCGGCCTGGGCGAGACGGTTCTCGATGAGCTGCCCGTGGTGGGCCAGGATCCTGCCGGCGGGCGTGAGCTCCACACCGTGCGAGGTGCGCCGCACCAGCGCGGTGCCGAGCTCGTTCTCGCATTTTCTGATCTGCTGGCTGATGGCTGGCTGCGACCAGCCCATCTCGCGTGCCGCGGCGGAGAACGAGCCGAGCCGTTCGATGGTCCACAGCGTCACCAGGGTCTGTGGGTTCAGTCGGTCCATCGCATCGCCTTTCATGCCATCGCCCGCCGTGCCATTCGGTTTCGTTCGAAAGGACGATCAGCTGTTCAGGAACTCGGGGATCGCCTCGGCCGCCGCATAGCCAGCGCGGTACATGCGTTCCAGCCCCTCGTAGGATTTGCTCAGCGTATTGAGCCCGTACAGGCTTTCCGGCGCGAGGATCAGCACGCGCCCGTCCTTCTCGTATTCCTTGGCCAGCGCCACCTCGTCGTTGTATGTCCGGTAGCGGTTCAGCAGACGTTCGGCCGCGGCCGGGTGGGTGCGCTTGAGGATGGCGGCCGGGCCGATGTCCTTCTTCTGCTCGCGCAGCACATCCTTCAGGCGCGTGAGAATCACCACCACACGGTCATAGCCGTCGTCCAGCGCCTTCTGCACCGGGACCGGATCGGCGATGCCGCCGTCGTAATACGGCACGCCGTCGATCACATACGGTTCGCACGCCACCGGCACGGCGGAGGACGCCTTCATGATGTCGAAATCGTCGTAGCTCACGTCCGACTTGTCGAAGTACTTGGTCGAACCGTCCTCGGCGTTGCAGGCGACCACGGTGAAGCCTGTCGGGCTCGCTTCGAACGCCTCGTAGTCGACGGGGTATTCGCCGTCATGGTTGCTCAGCGTGCTGTACACGTAATCGAGATTGGCGTAGTTGTGGTTCTTGATATAGCTGTCGAGGCTCGCGTATTCCTTGCGGAACGCGTATTCGGTGTAGAACTTGTGGGTGCGCCCGTGCTGACCGGAGATATAGGAGACCATGTTCGCGCTGCCGGCCGAGACGCCGTAGCAGTGGTCCACCACGATGCCGTCCTCCAGCATGCGGTCCATCACGCCAGCGCCGAAAATCGCGCGGAATCCACCGCCGACATCGATCATCGCGGTCTTGTGTGCCATAGATCTCCCTTCCTGTTCATGGCTTGTGTCGTAGCTGTCAGAAGCTTATGCCGCTTTGGTGGACATTTTCGTGTGTGGCGTAAGCCTTGGATGGCATTGCGCGGCTGCATCTCCGATTACGTGCCTGATTGCGGGGTTGGTCATTGGCCCTTTCGCAGGGATGATTGCGGTTCAGTCGCGGTGCAGCAGGTACTCGGCCAGTTCGCTCGTGCGCGGCGACGTATCCGAATTGGCGAGCGTCACACCGCCCTGCGCGCCTTCCGGCGCAAGCTTGCCCAGGGATTCCAGCACCACGTGCAGGTGACGCACGGTGCCCTCGTTGCCGTCGATGATCGCGGCGCTATCGGGCAGCAGCTCGCGGAAGTAATCGCGGTAGAACACGAAATGCGTGCAGCCGAGCACCACGGAGTCGATGGTCGGCAGATCGTATTTGCCGAAGTATTCGTGCAATGTGTTCATTACGATGTCGTGGTCGTCGAGCTGGCCATGCTCGACGATCTCCACCAGCCCCGGGCAGGGCTCGGGGAAGATCGTGTGATCGGCCTTGAACCGGTCCATAAGCATGGCGAATTTGCGTTCGCGCAGGGTGAGCGGGGTGGCGGCGACGATGACGCGCTGGCGGTGCCCATGCCCACGGTCGCAGGCGACCTTAAGCGCCGGTTCCATACCGATGATCGGAATGTCGTACGTGTCGCGCAGCGCATTGGCGGCGGCCGAGGTGGCGGTATTGCAGGCGATGACGACGGCCTTCACGCCCTGTTTCACGAATTGTTCCACAATGCCGAAACTCAGTTCGCGCACCTGCTCGGGGGTTTTGGTGCCGTACGGCGCGTGCGCGGAATCCCCGAAATACAGTACCCGCTCGTCGGGCATGTCCCGCGCGATCTGGCGGACCACCGAGATGCCGCCGAGACCGGAATCGAATACGCCGATTGGTGCCGTTGAGCTCATATGCGATCCTTTCCGTTCGTCAGACTTCTTCTTAGCCTACTCGCCGCGGTGTGCGGGTCTCGCGCCATCGGCCGCGCGTATCGGCATCATGCCGTCTGGTCGTGATGTTGAGCATGGCGGCGGGTAGGGTGGGGCGCATGAGTATTCCGCAGCAAGTGACCAAGGCGCATGCCACCGGCAACGATTTCGTCGTATACGCCGACCCCGAAGGTAAGTTCGAACCGACCGCAGACGAGGTGCGGTTCCTCGACGACCGTCACTTCGGCATCGGCGGCGACGGCGTGATCCGTCTCGCCCGCCCCGAGGACGTGTCCGATCTGACGCCCGAACAGGTGGCCGAATGCCGTGCCGCCGGCGCCGAATGGTTCATGGACTACCGCAATTCCGACGGCTCCCTGGCACAGATGTGCGGCAACGGCACCCGCGCGATCACGCTGTTCGCCTACGACCGCGGCTATGCGAAGGGCGATGCGTTCCGTCTGGGCACCCGTGCCGGCGTGAAGATCCTCACCTCGCTCGGCGATATCGAAGGACTTGGCCACAACGTGTTCCGCGTGCAGATGGGGGCATGGAAGCGTGGGGAACTGGACGCCTTCGAAGTGACGATTCCCGGCACCGAAGGGTCCGCGCGCGGCACATACGTGGATATGGGCAACCCGCATGTCGTGGCGGTGCTTGAGGACGGCGAGGCCACATTGCCCGCCGTGGAGAGTCTTGACCTGGTGACCAAGCCGGTGGTCGCCCCCGTGCTGGAATCCGATCAGAACGTGGAGTTCGTGCGCGTCGACCGCAAGGATGCCGAGGCGAACGAAGGCTGGGCGACGATGCGCGTGAACGAGCGCGGATGCGGCGAGACGTTGTCGTGCGGCACCGGTCTGTGTGCCACCGCCGTCACGCTTCGCGCCAAAACCGGCATCGACCATTGGACGATCACCGTGCGCGGCGGCACGCTGCGCATCGAGGTGAGCGATACGGACGTGCAGCTCATCGGTTCCGCCACGCTCGTGGGCGATATCACGCTGCTGTAGTCGGTCGCTGTGATTGGCCGTCGCCGATCAGCTGATTGACGGCCGCGACCGAAAGCAATGGGCCGCACACCGGTTCGCCCGGTGTGCGGCCCATTCGTTTCCGAACAGCAGGTCAGCGGAATATCATCGGCCCGTCCTTGACCATGATGATCGCGATCAGCGCCAGAATCCACACCACATCGACCATCAGGTCGTAATTGAGACGGTAATAGGTGTCAAGGCCACGCGCCCTGCCGTCCTTGCGCGGGGGAAGCTCCTGAACCACCACCGTCGCATGCGACAACGCCATGAACTGGATGGTCGTGGAGAACATCAACGCCATGCACCACGGGCACAGCGCCTGGATCACGAACAGCGACTGCGAGGTCAGCCAGTACGAATACGCCAGCGCCGCCAGGCCGCCCAGCCACGTGCAGGTGGCGAACCAGCGTGGCACCTTGACGCGTGCCAGACCGATCACGGCGATGGTCACGAACACCGATTCGGCGGCGATGCCGAAGAAGGCGTTCGGATAGCTCAAACCGCCGAACTTCACGATCTCCGCCTGCCAGGACTGGGCGACGGAGGAGCAGGACAGCACCGCGTTCACGTCGCACCCCAGCTGCTGGCCGGGGTTGCGGGCCAATTTGAGCGTATCCGCGCTCAGCACGAACGACACGGCCAGCGCCACGGCGGAGGCAAGCAGCATCACCAGATACACCCAGGTGGCGCCATGCCGCCAGCCCTTCGGCCTTGGCTCCAGATCCTGTGTTACATCAAACGTCTCATCGCCCATGATCGTCCTTCCTCGTTGAATCACTGTCGAATCGCTTTGGATCGCTGCCGAATCGCTATCGTTGCGCGGTTCCCTCATCCTGCGGCACGAGCTTAACAGTGGGCTACGATAGTGGTCATGACGCGCTATGAGATTCCCCGTGAACCGCCCGAGGAAGGGTGGGACATCCACTGCCACACCGTGTTCTCGGACGGCACACGGACACCGGGCGGCATGGTTGACCAGGCCCTGCAATGCGGTTTGAACGGTGTCGCGATCACCGACCACGATACGAACGCCGGCTGGAACGACGCCGCTGCGGCGGCCCATCGGTCGGGCATGCCGTTGCTGCGCGGCACGGAGATCACCGCCGCATATGGCCCGATCAGTGTGCACATGCTCGGATTGCTCTACGATCCGGCGAACGAACGGATCGCAGGCATGTTCTCGACCACAAGACGCAAGCGGCTGCTTCGTACGCGGCACATGGTCGAATGCATGGCGAAGGACTTCCCGATCACCTGGGAGCAGGTCGAGCGGCAGGTCAAGGAGGGGAGCCGTACCACGGTGGGCAGGCCCCACATCGCCGATGCGCTGGTCGCCGCAGGCGTGTACAGGAACCGCAGCGAGGCGTTCGCGGGCGCGGTGAGCGCGCAATCGAAGTACTACATCCCCACGCCATCGCCCACGGCCCTGGAAGTGGTGGAGACGGTCAAGCAGGCGGGCGGCGTGGTCATCGTCGCGCATCCCGGCGACAGGCGACGCAACGGCACGCTGCTTTCCGACGAACAGATTGGGGCGCTCGCGGATGCCGGATTGGACGGTCTTGAGGTGTGGCATCGCGGCAACCTTCCCGACCAGCGGCGTCGGCTGCTGGAGCTTGCGCACCGGTACGGGCTGCTGGTGACCGGCGGCTCCGACTGGCATGGCGACGGCAAGCCGAACGCGTTGGGGGAGAATCTGACCGATGAAGCCACCATCGGCCTGATCGCGGAACGCGGGGTGCTTCCGACGGTTGCCTGATATGCGGCCGATACGCGAAACGGGGTGTCTCCCATCACCAGGAGACACCCCGTTTCGCATATGTCTGCGTCATACGGCGGTCGATGCCGCCCATACGATGCCCGGAACTGTCAGAGCGCTCCGAAGCCGACGGCATGCTTGGTCTCGGAGCCGACGATCGCATAGCCGAGCGCCCCGGCCGGCACGACGATGGTGCGGCCCTTGTCGTCCTTCAACGTGATCGGCTTGTTCTCGGTCACCGCGGCGTTGATGACCGCGTTGACGGCGTCCGCGGAATCCTCGGTGCTGAAGGTGACGGCGCGTGCCACGTTCTGAATGCCCAGTTCGATATCCATTGAGTGCTCCTTGGTTGGTTCGTGTATGGCTAATATTCTGCTCGCATGTGGCGAAAACCACAGTGGCGATTACGCTTGCGGCGTGATGTTCCGTTCGTTCGTCACGTCGGAGGCGTCCAGTCCGGTCTGCGCGTCGTGCAGGGCGCGTTCCTCGCGTTCCAGCAGGGGGATCACCTCGGTCGCCGGGGCGTTGAGATTCGGCACGGAGAACCGTTGCGGCTGCTCCCTACCCGGCATACCGCCGTTGCCGTGGTCGGTCACGATGCGATGCTGGTTCGTGTCATCGTCAGCCAGGGTCTCGTTCGGGGAGACGTGGGTGTCGCCCGTCGCATCCGCCATCCGGTCAAGCGCGATGGTGGCGGAGGAGATGGGCGGGATGTCCGGCATCGGCGCGGAAGCGAAATGCCCGCTTGCGGTGCTGTCGGACGGCGTGCCCACGTTGGCGGCGGCGATGTCCGCGGAACCGGTGTTGTCCGGATCGGCGGTGTCGTCGGATGCGAACCCGCTGCCGGATCGCATGCCCTGCTCGTCGCCCTGCAGCAGCGTGCCGACCGTGATCGTGGAGGGATGCTTGCCGGCGGAGGGCTTTACGGTATTGGCGGGCGCCTGGGCGCTGCGCACGCTCACGCCGAGCTGATGCGCGAGACGGTCCACCTGCGCCTTGAACTGGATGATCTTGTCGTTATCGGCGTTGTTCAGCGCGCGGATGAAATCGCCCACCTGCTCCATCTGCACCCACAGGTTGGCGCGGAGCATGATCAGATCGTCGAGACGGTTGCCCATCATGCGCCCGTATGCGGTGAGGACCGCGTTGCGACGCTCCTCATCGAGTTTCGAGAAGATCCAGGCCAGATCGCGTGCCGGATCGTTGACCTGCATGTTCTGCCAGTTGTTCACCGCGGTGATGGTCGACCCGCTGAATCGGACGTCCTCGTTCTCGAATCCGCCGTGCACCATGCACGTCGTGAACGACCACAGGCCCTCGGTCTCCATGATGCGCGCCCAGCTGGTGGTGATCTCGCTCGGCACATGGCCGGCATTGCGCAGACGCCTGATCCAGGCGGTGAGCTGCGCCCTGATCTGCCCCGTGGCGAACACCGGGTAGCCGGCCTCCTGCATGAAGTCAGTGCGCAGGCGGTGGATCGCGCCGATGGCGGTGCCCATGGCGGAGCACTGCGTCGAAGAGAGCACGTCGAGGGGGATTTCGGCGCCGTCCTGATGCATCGTCACCATCACCGCTGTGTCTCCGGTCGGGCCCTGGGGGTCGGTGCCGGGAACGAAGGTGAGCACACGGCCCAGCGAGAAGCCGAGACCGCCGGATTCCCTTACCGCGCCGAGCGCACGGGCGGCCTTCACACGCGATGCCAGCAGCTTTCGTCCTTGATCGCTGTTGGTGGCGTACACGTCGTATACGGTGCCCGACGCGTCGCGTACCTGCGCCTGGTCGATGCCATGCGCATGCGTGGTGCCGGAGAACACACCGGCCACAACGATGGATGGCATGGCGGCCGAGGTCAGTGCCGCCATCATGAGTTCGTTTCGTTCAGTCACGCTTCCACACTAATACATATGCGGCCCCAGAGCGGTCAGACACGGCCGATGGCGGGCGTCACGACGCTGATTTCGGCGTACGCCGTTCGTGCATGGGGCAGGGCGCTTGCCACAATGGGGTGCATGGACGAGCTGCTTGAAGGTTTGGATGAGGCGCAGCTGGCTGCGGCAACGGCGCTGGATGGCCCCGTGCGCATCATTGCCGGTGCCGGCGCGGGCAAGACCCGCACGGTGACCCGGCGCATCGCCCATGCGTGCGCGAGCGGCGAATGGGACGCGTCGCGCGTGCTTGCGGTGACGTTCTCGGTCAAGGCGGCCGCCGAAATGCGGCTGCGTCTCGAATCCCTGGGTGTGGGCGATCAGGTGACGGCGGCGACCTTCCATTCCGCCGCGCTGCGTCAGCTGCGGCGCGTATGGCCGGAAGTGTGCGAGGCGCCGTTCCCCAGACTAGTGGAGGACGCGCGCGACATCACCATGCGCGCCATGCGCAGGGTCGGGCTCGCCGACAGGCTGGACGATCTGACGGTCCAGGCCGTGCGCGACGAGATCAACTGGGCGAAGATCTCGCTGGTGGCGCCGAGCGAGGTGGAGCGCGTGGCCGCCGCCGTCGAACGTTGCGCGCCGGCCGGCATCGACGCCTCGCGCTTCGCGGACATCTACGACGCCTACGAGCTGGAGAAGACCGCCCGCGGCGAAATGGACTTCGACGACATCCTGCTCATGATGTGCCATGTGCTTGAGGAATTCGATGAGCAGGCCTCGGCCATCCGTCGTTCCATCGGCTGGCTCACCGTGGACGAATACCAGGACGTCTCGCCGTTGCAGCACCGTCTGATGCGATTGTGGCTTGGCGATAACCGCAATGTGTGCGTGGTGGGGGATCCCGCCCAGACCATCTATTCGTTCGCCGGTGCCTCCAGCTACGATCTGCTGGCGTTCGCCGACGAGTTCAGGTCCTTGTCCGCCGACATCCGGCTGGACACGGATTACCGTTCCACGCCGCAGGTGGTGAACTACGCCAACCGTGTGCTGGCTGCCTCGCCCATGCGGCAGGATTATCTGCGGCTGCATTCCGCGCGCGAGGCCGGCAGCAGGGTGTCGCGCAAGGTGTACGAGACGGACATGCTGGAGGCACAGGGCGTCGCCTCGCGCATCGCGAAGCTGGTGGCGGACGGTGCGAACCCCTCGGATTGCGCGATCCTTACGCGAATCAATGCGCAGCAGGCCGTGTGCTGCAGCGCGTTGCGCGCCGAACGGCTGGGCTACCGTGTCCGGCGCGATTCCGGTTGGACATCCTCGTCGCCGGTGGCCGATCTTGAGTCGGCGGGCCAGCTCGCACTGGCCGAGGCGATGCGCGAGCAGGGCGATGCCGCGGCGCGCAGGCTCGGTCGCGTCACCGTATCCACCATCCATGCGGCGAAGGGCCTTGAATTCAAGCATGTGTTCGTGATCGGCTGTTCGGAGGGACTGCTGCCGTATGGCTCCGCGCGGCAGGGCGATGAGCTGGAGGAGGAGCGGCGTCTGATGTACGTGGCCATCACCCGAGCCGAGGACACGCTGCATATGTCGTATGCCCGTTCCAAGGACGGCGTGGGATCCCAGCAGCGTATGCTGAGCCGCTTCCTCAGCTAATCGCCGGGTTCTGGCCGGGTGGTCGAGACTAGGCCAGCCGACCGTTGTGCCGTTGCCGAGGCCCCGTATGGGGACGAATATACGGGCATGCGAAAGGCCGGCCCGCGTACTCTGCACGAACCGGCCTTCAGCGAACCGGACTTTCAACCCATATATGGACGGACGCTGTCGAACGTATCCGCGACGTGCCCTGATGCGATCAAGCGCCTTCCTCGCCAAGCAACTTGGAGAGCTCCGCATCCCAGTCGTTGCCGCTCGTCGGGCCGTCGGCGGGTGCCTGCGAAGCTGCGCTGCCGGCTTCGCCGCCATCCAGGGACGGCAGCAGATCGGGATGCGACCACTTGGCATCGCGTGCCTCGGCGCCATCCGCGGCGGTGATCATGGACCACAGATCCGCGGCCTCGCGCATGCGCTTGGGGCGCAGTTCCAAACCGAGCAGGCTTTCGAATGTACGTTCGGCGGGGCCTCCCGTGGCGCGTTCGCGGCGTGCCATCTCGCTGAGCTGTTCGATATGCGGAAGATGCGCCATGCCGGCTCTCCAGACCACGCAGTCCACCCAGCCCTCGACCAGGGCCAGCAGCGATTCGATCGAAGTCATGGCCTGACGCTGTTCGGGGGTGTCGGGAATGCCCACCTTGGTCAGGTTCACCGCATTGGAGATGGAATCCGGATCGAGGCTTTCGGCGTCGCGCAGTTGCTCTTCCATCGCATCCAGATCGATGGAGATGCCGTTGGCGTACTTGCTGATCAGCGCCTCGAAGCGTGGCATCAGCCACGGGACCGCCGAGAACAGACGCGCATGCGCGGCCTCGCGCAGGGCAAGGAACGTCATCACCTCGTCCTGCGGAATCGGATCGGGCTGAACGATCCGGTTGAACAGCTCCTCGGTCTGCGCATCCATCGAGCCAGGCTGTCCGCCGTCGGCTTCGCCGGAGCCGACGGTCTCGCCCGCATCGGCCGCCCCGGGCACCGGATGCTTCGCGGCCTCCTCCTCGGAAATGCTCTCGAAGGAATCCTCCACATTGCTGTTCAACGACTTGGCATACTCCTCGACGTTCTGCGCGACCAACGCCCCGGCAGGATTGGACAGCAGTGCGATGCCCTGATCGAACCCGCCATGCACCTCGCGGCTGAGCACGCCCGCGGCATGGCCCAGCTGCATGGCAAAGGACGTGTTGCCCAGCAGCTTGATGAGCTGTGCCGGGTCCTTCATGCCGTCCGGGATCGGAATCGGCACCGGACCGGCAAACATGCCCGCGATCTCGCCGTTGAACGAGTCCCCAAGCCGCTCGGAGATCACCGAGGCCAGCGCGTCGCCCATCGACGCGGCGATCGGTGCCGCGAACTTCGCCCAGGCATCCAACGTGCCCTCGACCCATCCGGCACGGGTCAGCGCCTGCGGATCACCGCTCGGCGGCGCGAACTCGCAGGCGCTGTCCAGCCACAGATTCGCCTCGCTCATGGCCTTGCGCACAGCAGCGCCCTCCTCGGCGCTGACCGTGGTATGCGATCCGTCGGCATTCGCACGCTGCAGGGCCAGCGATTTCGCCAGCTTGATGTTGATGGGGCCGTCCTGCACCGTCTGCTGCATTTCGCTGACGGTATTGAGCCCGCCGGTGGTGAACGCGTTCATCAGTTGCTGCACCTCGGCCGGATTGGGAAGCGTGCTCGGATCCTGGCTGAGCAGCTGTTCGCGGATGGAATCGGGCAGTTGGGAGATCTGCTGCCAGGCTGCCTCGCCCTGCTCCTTGCCGAAACAGGTGATGAGCCAATCGTGAAATGCGTTTTCGTCCATAATGGGTGTCCTTAGATCCCTGCGGCTGTATGGGTCGGTGCACATGCCGGTATGCGTGTGTTTTGGTATTCATACTAAGGTGTGCCGTCCACTTCGGTCATGCGTGCCGTTTGCTGACAGCATAGGATTCACACGATCCTCATGCGGTCGCGCGCCCGGCGTGCGGCCGTGGCGCATGCGATGCGTGACGGGACGGTTCGTGAATCCGCGTGCGGCGCTGCGTGTGGTCGCGGCACCGGCGTTCAGCTCGCCTGTGTAGTATGCACGGTATGTCGCATACCTCCTTACCCTCACGCATCGTCCGGTATTTCCGCGCGCGCTCGCCGCGCTATCTGGCCGGCCTGATCGCCGTGGCGTTGTGCCTTGTGGTGCTGTGCCTGCCCAGCGCCTACTCGGTGGAGATGCCCGGTCCCACGCAGAACGTGCTCGGCTCCAGCGACGGCAAGCAGGTCATCGCCGTATCGAACGCGCGTACATACCGCGGCAAAGGCAAGCTGCTGCTGACCACGGTGAACGCGAGCGGCCTGCCCGGCTACCCGGTGACCAACGCGGAGGTGCTGTGGGCGCTGTTCGACCCCCATGCCATCGTGATGCCGCGTGAGGTCGTGGTGCCCACCGGGCAGACGGCCGAGGAATATGAGAGCGAAAGCGCCAAGGAGATGAAGGACTCCCAGGATGCCGCCGTCAAGGCCGCGAAGAACATGATGAAGAAGCGCGGCATCGACGTTTCCGACGCGAAGGTGAGCATGCATGTGGACGATATCGGCGGGCCATCCGCCGGCATGATGTACACGCTCGGCCTGATCGACAAGCTCACCGCCCAGGACGAGACCGGCGGCAGGACCATCGCCGGTACCGGCACCATCAACGCCAAGGGCAAGGTCGGCGAGATCGGCGGCATCAGGCTGAAGATGATCGGCGCCAAACGCGACGGGGCCACATGGTTCCTTGCGCCGAAGGGCAACTGTGATGAGGTGGTCGGTCATGTTCCCGCAGGCATGCGCGACGTCGCCGTATCCACCATCGACGAGGCCTACGACGCGGTGGTGGCCATCGGCAAGGGCAAGGGCGCGTCATTGCCCCATTGCACGGTCGCACGCAGCGCGAAGGGTGCGGAATGAAAAAACATGAGCAATTAACACGCATTTCGTCACATGTTGCTATTGTTAGGGCTTGTGAATCAAACGGCATCACAGAACGCTGAAGAGTTTGGATTTGAACGCGGCGACATCGTGCAGGAATGGCTGTGGGATGACGACGTGGATGACTCCATCCGAGAGAAGATTGAAGAACTGACGGGCGAGGAGCTTGTCGACGAGGATTACGATTCCGCCGTGGACGGCGTGATCCTGTGGTGGCGAGACGGCGATGACGAGGATGCGCTTTCGGACACTATCGTCGATGCCTACGCCGTGCTTGGCGATGACGGCCCGCTGTGGGTGCTGACCCCGAAGCCGGGACGCCCGGGGGCTCCGAGTTCCAGCACCGTGCAGTCCGCAGCCAAGACGGCCGGCATGAACGCCGCGACCCCGCTCACGGTGAGCGGCGATTGGAACGGTATCCGCCTGCGCGCCTACGGCAAGGGCAGGTGAATTGCGGGCACGGGTTCCGCATGGTGAAACGTTGAGGGGCGATCTTCGGATCGCTCCTTTTTCTTATGCCTTTGCATGTCTTTTGCGGCTTGTGCGGTTTTGGTGGTCTATTCGGACGTTTCGGCTCATTCGGTGGTCGGTTCGGTCGAAATCGGCGCCGATTTCGACCGAACAGACCACCATTTCCATATCCGACGAAAAAGCGGTGTGCACATCGGATTAAAAACCGATGAGCACACCGCAACATCGTGGGCGATGAGGGACTCGAACCCCCGACATCCACCGTGTAAAGGTGGCGCTCTAACCAACTGAGCTAATCGCCCGCTCTCCAATACCATAGCGTAACCCCTGACGAATGCGTGGCGGGCGATGCGGAAGGGCGGGATATGCGGCGAGTTGGGCGTTCGCCGCTGGATAGCGTCTCAACGCCCACGTAAACTGGAGCGGAGTATGTTTGTTCCTCTAGGAGGTCGGTAGACTATGGCTCAGCAGTCTGAAGCTTCAATCCCCAGGGTCGGGAAGCGCAAGTGGGGGTACGATCCCGATCAGGTGGATGAGTTTCTGGAGCACGCGCATGCGCTGTATGACGGCGATGGCGTGCAGCTGACGCAACGCGACATCCAAAACGCTTCCTTCGACCTGACCCGAGGCGGCTACGTCATCGCACAGGTCGACGCCACGTTGGCGCGCCTGGAGCGTGCGGTGGTCGACAAGCAGACCGCCCGCGAGATCTCCCAGCATGGCCGTGTCACCTGGAAGGCGCAGACCGAGGATCTGTACCATGAGGTGGCTCGCCATGTCGGACGTGCGACGGGGGAGCGGTTCAGCTCGGGCAAGCCGCATGTGCCGTCCTACGACCGCAAGCAGGTCGATAAGCTTGCCGATAGGATCGTGGACAAGTGCGCCGCGGAGCTCGGCATCGACGGCATCTCCAAAGAGGACGTCAAGGGCTTCGACAAGATCACCGCGGAGGCCGTGGCCAATTCCGTGTTCACCCAGCGCAAGGGAAAGAAAGGCTACGACGAGCGTCAGGTCGATTACTTCCTGAATTCATGCGTGCAACTGCTGAGCCGCATCGAATCGTATGGCCGTATCTCCGACCGCATCGCCCCGAATGCCGGGGAAAGCTCGGAAGTGCCGGCCGTCGCCGCGGTCGCACCGGCCGTTTCGGCGGTATCGAACGATGGGAACGCCCCGCTGATCTCCGAGGACGCGCAGTTCCAGTCCGCAGTCAGCGAATCGTTGGCCGCCTCCGAGCCGGAGCCCGTGCAGGCGCCCGATAATTTCACCGCTGTCAGCCAGGCGGAGCAGAGCCTTTTCGCCCAGCCCATCCAGCCCGCCCAGTCCGATTCCGCAGGCGTGGCGCAGTCCGCGCAGCCGGCTTCATATGCGCCGAGCATCTTCCCGCAGGGCTCCGCGGCAGGCGAAGCGAACGGCGAGACGATTCCGCCGTCCTTCGCACCGCCTACCGTCACCGCCGAGACTTCGGCTCCGTCCGCCGAACCGCAGCAGCATGAGACCGAGCCGCAGACTCCGGCCGTCACGCCGCTGTTCGCCTCCGCGCCCTCCGTGGGCACCCCGGTCGAACCGATTGCGCGATCCGCTTCGGCACAGGCATCTCCGTTCGCACCCGCGGCCGCGGCGCAGCCGGCGGAACCGCAGGAGAAGCCGTCGATCTTCTCCCAGCCGGCCTCCATCCCGGAGCCAGCTGCCCCGGCGTCCTTCACCACGCCGTCGTTCGCGGCACCGTCCGTCTCCCCGGCATCCGATTCCAGGTTCGCGCCTCCCCAGCAGGCATCCCAGCCGGCTCCCGTCACGCCGTCCGTTTCAGATTCCCCGGCTTCCTCCTTCGCGCAGCGCGCATCCGAATCCAACGCCTCCCTGGCCTCCTTGGCCCACATGGCCGAGGTCTCCCAGGAGCTGCCCAAGGTCGAGGAGAAGAGCTTCGTGCCCAAGGTCCCCAGCCTCGACGCCCCCAGCCCGTTCGCATCCACGACGTTCCCGAGCTTCACGCCCACCGGTGCCGATGCCACGCAGAACGCCGCGTCAAGCGCCCCGCAGGGCAACGCCGGCACGGGCGATGATGGCAACGGCGATGGCAACAGCGTGAAGTTCGACTTCACCTTCCCTGGCGCCGACATTCCCGATCTGTCGTTCCCCACTTTCGACAACGAAAAGAAAGAGCAGTGATTCACAACAATACCGTGGTCGTTCTTGGATCGACCGGTTCCATCGGTACCCAAGGACTTGACGTTATCTCCAGACACCCGGAACGGTTCACCGTAAGCGGTCTGGCCGCTGGCGGCACCCACATCGACCTGCTTGCCAGGCAGGCGGCGCAATTCCACGTCCCGATGGTGGCGGTGTTCGACAAGCAGGCGGCCAAGCCGTTGCGCGAGGCGCTCGATCAGGCGGGAGCCGTCTCCACACAGGTCCAGGCAGGCCCCGATGCCGTGATCGCACTGGCCGGATCCGGGGCCGACGTGGTATTGAACGGCATCACCGGGTCGATCGGTCTGGAACCGTCCATCGCGGCATTGCAGGCGGGGTCCCAGCTGGCGCTTGCCAATAAGGAATCCGTGGTGGCCGGCGGTCATCTGCTGTTCAGCTCGCAGATCCGCGACAAGCAGATCAACCCCGTCGATTCCGAGCATTCCGCCATCTGGCAGTCATTGCGAGCCGGCACCCATGCCGAGGTCGCCAAACTCATCGTCACCGCATCCGGCGGCCCGTTCCGCGGCTGGAAGCGCGAACAGATGACCGATATCACCCCCGAGCAGGCGCTGAACCATCCGACCTGGCATATGGGCCCGGTCGTCACCATCAACTCGTCCACGCTGATGAACAAGGGACTGGAAGTGATCGAGGCGAGCCGCCTGTTCGACATTCCGCCCGAACGCATCGAAGTGACCGTACACCCGCAGTCCATCGTGCATTCCATGGTGGAATTCGTCGACGGCGCCACCATCAGCCAAGCGTCCCCGCCCGACATGCGTCTTCCCATCGCACTCGGCCTGTCCGCACCGGATCGTCTCGGCGACGTCGCTGCGGCATGCGACTGGACCAAGGCCGCGCAATGGACGTTCGAGCCGTTGGACGACGAGGCGTTCCCCGCGGTGTCCCTCGCCCGGCATTGCCTTGCGGCCTCTGAAAAGCACACGGCCGTGCTCAACGCGGCCAACGAGCAGGCCGTGCACGCCTTCCTCGATCATCGCCTGCCGTACCTGGGCATCGTGGACACGGTCAAGGCCGTGCTCGACGCGATGGATGGCGAGCTGCGCGGCGCGCCGCTGTTCAAGGACGTGGAGGAAATGGGTCAAGTCGAGCAGGAGGCTCGCCGTCGCGCCGACGATTTGATAAACCGTCAACAGTGACCCGTGCGGATCGCGCTCCGTGCGGCTGTTCGTCATCATCCAAGAATTGCGAGTAGAAGAGACCTATGGCACAAACCGAAAAGCCGTTCCGTCCAACCGGTGACCCCGTTGCCCTGACCAGCGAGAGCCCGCTGCACCCGCGTCGCAAGTCACGCCGCATCATGGTGGGGCCTGTACCGGTCGGCGGCGGCGCCCCGATTTCCGTGCAGTCCATGACCAACACCGTCACTGCGGACGTGCCTGCGACGCTGCGTCAGATCTCCGAGCTCGCGGCGGCCGGTTGCGATATCGTCCGAGTCGCGGTGCCCAGCCAGGACGACGCCGACGCCTTGCCGCAGATTTGCGCGAAATCGCCTATTCCGGTGATCGCGGACATCCATTTCCAGAGCAAATACGTGTTCCAGGCGATCGACGCCGGTTGCGCGGCGGTGCGCGTGAACCCGGGCAATATCCGCAAATTCGACGAGGTCGGCCCCTCCATCTGCAAGGCCGCGACCGACGCGGGCATCTCGCTGCGCATCGGCGTGAACGCTGGCTCCCTCGACAAGGAGCTGTACGCCAAGTACGGCGGCCCGACCCCGGAAGCGCTGGTCGCCTCCGCGTTGAAGGAAGCGCACATGTTCGAGGACGTGGGCTTCCATGACTTCAAGATCTCGGTCAAGCACCACGACGTGATCACCATGGTCGAGACCTACCGTCTGCTCGCCTCCAAGGGCGATTGGCCGCTGCACCTCGGCGTGACCGAGGCCGGCCCGGCATGGCAAGGCACCATCAAATCCTGCCTGGCGTTCGGCGCACTGCTCGCCGAAGGCATCGGCGATACGATTCGCGTCTCCCTGTCCGCGCCTCCCGTCGAAGAGGTGAAGGTCGGCTGCAAACTGCTGGAATACATGGGATTGCGGCCTCGTAAGTTCGATATCATCTCCTGCCCGAGCTGCGGGCGCGCGCAGGTGGACGTGATCCAGCTCGCCTCCGCGGTGACCGAGGGGCTGAAGGACGTTACAGCACCGATCCGCGTGGCCGTGATGGGATGCATCGTGAACGGTCCCGGCGAGGCACGCGAAGCCGATCTCGGCGTGGCTTCCGGCAACGGCAAGGGGCAGATCTTCATCAAGGGCAAGGTGATCCAGACCGTGCCGGAGGACCAGATCGTCGAAACGCTGCTGACCAAGGCCCAGGAGATCGCCGCGCAGATGGAAGCGGACGGCCAGGTGCCGGCCGGCTCCACCGGTCCGGTCGTGGTGCCCATCCAGAACCCCGGGCACTGAGCGTTCCGCCGCCAAGGTGTTTTCGGGAGCCCCCTCGACCTGGACATCAGGTTGAAGGGGCTCCTTACAATAAGACCCGTGTTGAATAACAGGCAAGCATCGGATACGCGCTCCCAGCCCTGGACGATTTGGCATCGGCTTGCCGTCGGTCTGCCGATCTTCATCGTGATGATCGGGCTGCTGGTCGGCATCTCCAATCTCACCACAGTGCCGTGGAACAACGATCCGACCGGCCAGACCATCGCCACCCTTACCAACAACACAGCAGTCACGTTCGCCTCCACGGACGGCGGCGACGCCGACCTGGACAAGCCGGGCGACTACAAGGTGCGGGAACGTGCGCTCAGCATCACGGTTGACCGCAAAGGCAGACAGGTCGGCAAGGCGCGCGAAACCGCGGTCGACGAGCAATCCGACGATACCTGGCATGTGAGCGGCAAGGGCGACGACTGCACGCAATCCGTCACCGTGCTCGTCCGTGAACCCGTCGGCGCGCGGGGCGCGAGACCCGGCGTGGTGTTCATGCACGGCGCGGGATTCGGCACGGCATACAATTCGTTCGGCGACGTCGCGGAAACGCTCGCCTCGGCCGGTTTCGTCACCGCCGTGATCGACAAGCCCGTATGGGATACCACCGACGTGAACCGCGACTACCCGGCCTCGGCCCGCGTATACGACGACGTGATCGACCTGCTGCGCGGATTCGACACGGTCGATGATGCCAAAGTCGGCATCTACGCCACGTCGGAATCCACCTGGATCTCGCAATACCTGCTGAAGGACGACCCGGATGTGGCGTTCCAGGTGCTGCTCAGCCCCATGGTGTTCAGTCCGCGCGAATCGCTCGGCTTCTTCGTCTCGCAGGACTTCGCGCTCGCCGGTGCGAACGAGGGATACCAGTCGATCGTGCGTCGCGTCTTCAGCGCCGACACCGCGATGCTCGGACTGGGCAATTTCGACCTTGATCTTCCCGAATCGAGCGCCTACTCGATCCCCACGCTCGTGGCCTACGGCTCGAAGGACGTGATGACCGCACAGGTCGAGGGCGTCAAACGCATATTCTCCAAAGCCCATGAGGCGGGCAACTGGGACGTGACCGTGCGCAGCTACCCGGTGGCCAACCATGTGCTCAGGCTCGGCGACGAGGCGCAGACCGGAACGCTGCTCGCCGACGAATACGTCACCGATATGACCGCGTGGGCGGAAGGCACCGTAAGCGGGCTTCGCCAGACCAGCGAGCGCGTGGCAGGCAGCTCCATCTTCCAATCCATAGCCGTACCGCAGGAATTGCAGCCGAGACGCGCCGGAACCGTGTACGGCATCGTGCTGCATGTCAGCATGCTGCTTCTGCTCGTTGTTACGGGCGTTATGTGGCTGGTGGCGCTGGTGCGGTGGATTCGCGGACGCGTGAGAGGTGAGCGGCATCCGCTTGGGTTCGCGCACGGGCTTGACAACGTGCTCGTGGTATTGACCCTGACCACGGTGGCGACGCTGCTGCTGTTCGTGGCCGGATTGTTCCAGGTGATCATGGCCGTGGTGCACCTGGCTTGGGGCGCCGCTTCCGCCGACGAGCCGGGCATGATCTGGTGGAGCTGGCCGGTGATCAAAATCGTGTGCGCGTTCGTGGTGCTGGCATGGTCCCGCGTGTTCGTGCGTCTGATCGAGGCCGCTTCGCGCCAGGGCATACTGCGTTGGCCGTTGCGCGGCGAGCCCATCCGCAGGATGGTGCGGGGCGAGGAGCCGGTGATCGCCACGACCCGGTTCGCGCGCGTGCTGTTCTGGCTTACCGCCGCGACCATGATGTACATCCTGTTCTTCTTCGCCTTCTGGGGCCTGTTCGTGTACTGAGGTCGAGACATGGCTTTGTATCATGACGAGGGCGTGGTGTTGCGTACCGCCAAACTCGGCGAGGCGGACCGCATCATCACCCTGCTTACACGCGACCACGGCAAGGTGCGTGCCGTCGCCAAAGGCGTGCGACGGGCGAAATCACGGTTCGGCGGGCGGCTCGAGCCGTTCATGCGCGTGGATGTGCTCATCGCAGAGGGCCGTACGTTGGACACGATTTCGCAGGCCGAATCCATTTCCGCCTATGCCGGCCCGATCTGCGCCGACTACGACTCGTACACCGCGGCCAGCGTCATCGCCGAAACCGCGGACAAGCTCGTATCGACCGAAAACGAGCGCATCACCCCCCAGTATCGTCTGCTTGCCGGTGCCCTGAACGCCCTGGCCAGGCATGCGCACGCGCCCGAACTTATCTCGGCATCGTATGTGATGCGCGCGCTGTCGCTTGCGGGCTGGACCCCGCGGCTCGCCTCATGCATGGTATGCGACAGCCGTGAGGTCACGCACTTCTCCGTGGCGGACGGCGGCGCGTTGTGCGCCACGCATCATACGCCGCATTCGCAGCCGATTCCGTTGCCGGTACGGGCCGAACTGGAGGCGTTGCTGGATGGCGACTGGCATGAGCTGGAGGGGGGGCGCGAGCCCATGCCGCAGACGCGGGCGATTATCGAGGAATGGGCCGAATACTATCTCGAACGCCCTCTGAGGTCCCTGCGGGTCATGGGCGCGTGAGATGCCGTGGCGTTCCGGGCCCGGTTCGTTCCGTTGGGCTTGCTACATTGGGGGATTATGGCTTTTGAAAACGTCGATTACACTTCGTTGAGCGTTCCCGCAGCGCCTTTTTCCGATCCTTCCCGTATTCCGGATTTCCCCAAGAACAAGGTTCCCCGCCACGTGGGCGTGATCATGGACGGCAACGGCCGTTGGGCCCAGCAGCGCGGTCTGATTCGCACCGACGGGCATCAGGCCGCCGAACCGGTGGTGTTCGATACCATCGCGGGCGCCATCGAGGCGGGCGTGCGCTATCTGTCGCTGTACACGTTCTCCACCGAGAACTGGAAGCGCAGCCCGCAGGAAGTGCGGTTCCTGATGGGATTCTCGCGTGACATCATCCACCGCCGCGTTGATCAGATGAACGAGTGGGGCGTGCGCGTGCGCTGGTCGGGCCGCCGGCCAAAGCTGTGGAAGTCCGTGATCGACGAGCTGGAAGTGGCTCAGGAGAAGACGAAGAAGAACAAGACCATCGATGTGGTGTTCTGCCTGAACTACGGCGGCCGCGCCGAGATTGCGGACGCGTGCGCGGCCATCGCGCGCGAGGTGCGTGACGGCAAGATCTCCGGCGATCGCGTGACGGAGAAAATGATCGCCGAGCACCTGTACAACCCGGATATTCCCGACTGCGATCTGGTGATCCGCACCTCCGGCGAGC
>ERZ808246.598-NODE-598-length-29281-cov-8.406077_pt1 | contig 29281 bp, 25 predicted proteins | sample MGYA00521083_ERZ808246 | MGnify/ENA primary metagenome ERZ808246 (study PRJEB31516, sample SAMN03275577) | gut metagenome | biome: mammalia-associated habitat; material: feces | host: Papio cynocephalus | place: Kenya | collected 2012-07-07 ...
ACAGCAAGTGCAAGAACTGCACCATGTGCGCCAAGGCCTGCCCGCGCAACGCCATTGAGCCCATCCCCACGCCCGAGGAGAAGGAGAAGTTCAAGGCCGCGCAGAAGGCCGCTGCCGAGAAGAAGGCTGCCGCTGCCAAGGCTGCTGCCGAGGCCGCTGCCGCTGAGGCTCCCAAGGCGGAGTAAATCCCATACAACAAAAAGAACCGTCCGCAAGGACGGTTCTTTTTATGCTTTAATGTTCGTTCAGCGCTAAAAGCTCTGTAATAACACAGTCCAGCAAAGGCAAATAGCGGCTGTCAATATGGCTGATGCGGTCGGCTCGTAAGTCGTCATCATCACGCCTCGTCCCGAACAGCACATAATCCGCAGATAAACCCAGAACATCACATATCCTGACCAGCATTTTTACAGATACACCCGTTCGTCCGCGCTCCACCTCTGCCATATAGGACACGCTGACATCCAAAAGCTCTGCGAACTTCTCCCGCGTATACCCCGCATCTTCTCGTGCCTTTCTAATGCGCATATACATATACTATCACCTCCACATACAGTATCAGTGATAGTTTGCACAAATAACATCAATAAATATTGTATGTTTTACATATTGTATTTATTGATGAAATGAAGTATCATGCGAGTATATACAATGCATCATTCAGCAACAACAGAAAGGGGGGGCGGTGATATGGCCATTAAATACATTTATAACCCGAGAACTCACACACTGCATATCAAGGGGTATTGCCATCACACGGCAGATGGCTGTGCCGGTTATCTGTCCTTTGACAGCGAGGCCGAAGCTCTGGCATATGATGGCCGAGCTGTGGGAATGTGCAAACTCTGCGAAAAGAAAAGAACTCAACAAATGCAAAAAGGAGAGAGGAAATGAAAAAGAGAATACTTGCGGCTTTCATAGCGGCTGTCATGTGTGCGCTTCTCTGCGCCTGCGGAGCAGAAGAGAGCACTGTGAGCACAGTTAAAGAAACTTCATTGGAAGAAAAAGCAGTTTCGAGTGTGGAAAGTAAGGTGCGCTCAAAGCTAAGCGAAAAATATGATACCTCCGGAGGCGTACTATGCAAAACGGCAGCGGTCACAGAAGTTAAGGAAGACAAACGATTTGAAGTTTCCGGAAAGGTCTTCATAAAAGACAAGTACGGAAATTTAACTTCGACGATCTACGATGGCACTGTGTTTTTCAACGATGATGGTACCGTTGATTCTGCTATTGTTAATGTTAGTGTGCCGCACTGACCCGAGAGATAACGATTTGAAGCAGTGAAGTAATAATAAAAGCAGGGAGCGTTTCGCTCCCTGCTTTTGCGGTTTCAGCGGTGTTATCCCGCCATGATCTCGAACTTCAGCACGCCCTCCGCCGCGGCGGCACGGGTCATCAGGTCATCCAGCTCCTCGGACATATCGCCCGTTTCGGCGGAGATGGTCACGCCGGCGCAGCCGTTGGTGGGGATGGTCTGGTTGATGGTCAGGATGTTGGCGCCGGAATTGGCGAAGATGGACAGATAGTTGGACAGCACGCCGGGGTTGTCCTTCAGCAGCGCGTAGAAGGTGATGATATGGCCCGCGTGCATATTCTGGAAGGGCTGTACGGCGTCCTTGTATTTATAGAAGGCGCTGCGGCTGATACCCACCTGGCGGGCAGCGTCGCCCACGGTGGCGGCCTCACCTACCTGCAGCATCCGTTTGGCCTCGGCCACCCGGAGAAAGACCTCCGGCAGAGCGTCGGCGGCGACTAAGTAAAATTTCTGTTTCTCCATATCGTTCCTCCCTGTGTCCGCCGCTTGCGAACAACTGTATTCACATCATAGCACACCTGCCGGCAGAGCGCAAGAGGCTTTTTTGCCTCGTGACGGAAAAGTTGCGCCGCGCTGTGGTTGTCCCTTTGTGTAGTTTGTCGGCATCGGGGGCGAAAAGCCCTGGGGGACAGGGAGTTTCACGATTATTCAACAGCGTGTCGTCCGATAAGCACGCGCAGCAAATGAATATGCACGCAAGTATACACGCATAAGAGTAAAAGCCGCCTGATTATGTCTATTAACTGTATTTTTGCAACTTTTTACGAGAATTATCAGGTAACATAACGCTGGTGGAAAAAGGTGTGGAAACTGTGCAAAACCCTATACACAAAGGGCTGCGCCCGGTTGCGGCCGGGTTATTTTTTGTGTAAACCAGTCAATATTTCAGGGGACCTAACATTTCTTGCGGAAGCGGCGGGGAATGGGGCGTGTGAGCGCTTGCAAAACGCCTGCCGATACTATATAATGTATAATGAATTGTGATCGGTATACACCGGAGGATAGATATGGCAAAGAAAGCGACTTATGACAATGAAAGTATCTCCAGTCTGAAGGGGGCGGACCGGGTACGGAAGCGGCCCGGCGTCATTTTCGGCTCCGATGGGCTGGAGGGCTGCGAGCACGCGGTATTCGAGATACTGTCCAACGCCATTGACGAGGCCCGGGGCGGCCACGGCAAGCTCATCACCGTGACCCGGTTCGCCGACCGGTCCATCCAGGTGGAGGACCAGGGCCGGGGCTGCCCGGTGGACTGGAACGAAAAGGAAGGCCGCTACAACTGGGAGCTGGTATTCTGCGAGCTGTACGCCGGCGGCAAGTACGATAATGAGAACAGCGAGAACTACGAGTTCTCCCTGGGCCTGAACGGCCTGGGCTCCTGCGCCACCCAGTACGCCTCCCGCTACATGGACGTGACCGTCTGGCGTGACGGGAAGGAGTACCGCCTGCACTTTGAGCGCGGCGAGATCGTGGGCAAGCTTGAAGTCAGCGAACAGACCGGCAATAAGAAGCGTACCGGCACCACCATCCGCTGGCTGCCGGACCTGGATGTGTTTACCGATATCGACATTCCCGTGGACTACTACCGCGACGTCATGCGGCGGCAGGCGGTGGTCAACGCCGGCGTGACCTTCCGGCTGAAAAACGAGACAGCAGCCGGAAAGCTCGAGACGGAGGAGTTCGTCTACGAGCACGGCATCGAGGACTACATCCGGGAGCTGGCAGGGCTGGACGCCCTGACTGAGCCGGTGTATTGGGAGGCCGAGCGCCGGGGCCGGGATCGGCCGGACAAGCCGGAGTACAAGGTAAAGCTCAGCGTGGCGCTGTGCTTCTCCAACAAGACGGCGCTGTGCGAATACTACCACAACTCCAGCTTTCTGGAGCACGGCGGCAGCCCGGAGAAGGCCACGCGCTCGGCCATGGTGTCCGCCATCGACAAATACCTGCGGGACAACAACAAGTACGTCAAGGGCGAGGCCAAGATCACCTTCCCGGATGTGCAGGACTGCCTGATCCTGGTCAGCAGCAGCTTTTCCACCCAGACCAGCTACGAGAACCAGACCAAGAAGGCCATTACCAACAAGTTCATCCAGGAGGCCATGACGGAGTTCCTCCGCAGCCGGCTGGAGATATACTTCATCGAGAACCGTGACGCGGCGGAGAAGATCGCCGCCCAGGTGCTCATCAACAAGCGCAGCCGCGAGACGGCGGAGCGCACCCGCATCAACCAGAAGAAAAAGCTCACCGAGAAGATCGATATTGCCAACCGGGTGCAGAAGTTCGTGGACTGCCGCACCAAGGACGTGGAGCGCCGCGAGATCTACATCGTGGAGGGCGACTCTGCTCTGGGCGCCTGCAAGCAGTCCCGCGACGCGGAGTTCCAGGGCCTCATGCCCGTCCGCGGCAAGATCCTCAACTGCCTGAAGGCGGATTATCCCCGTATCTTCAAAAGCGACGTCATCACCGATCTGATGAAGGTGCTGGGCTGCGGCGTGGAGGTCAGCGGCAAGGCCGTCAAGGACCTGAACCAGTTTGACCTGAGCAACCTTCGCTGGAGCAAGGTGGTCATCTGCACCGATGGCGACGTGGACGGCTTCCAGATCCGCACGCTGATCCTGACCATGCTCTACCGCCTGTGCCCCACCCTGATCCGTGAGGGCTACGTCTATATCGCCGAGACGCCCCTGTTCGAGATCACCTGCAAAGAGAAGTCCGGCGAGAAGACCTGGTTTGCCTACTCTGAGAAGGAGAAGGCGGATATCCTGAAAAAGCTGGAGGGCAAGAAGGTCAATGTCCAGCGATCCAAGGGACTGGGCGAGAACGACCCGGAGATGATGTGGATGACCACCATGAGCCCGGAGACACGGCGGCTCATCCGTGTGCTGCCGGAGGACGCGGAGGAGACCGCGCGGGTGTTCGACCTGTTGCTGGGCGACAACCTGTCCGGCAGAAAGGACTACATCGCCGAGAACGGTTATAAGTACCTTGATATGATCGATGTAAGCTGATAAAGGTACGCCTCTTGCGCCAATACGTCGTTGCGGCGGCTCGACGTACACACGGTACGCCTTCGCCTTCGCGCCTTGTCTTGGCACAAGAATCGCACCTTTCTCCCGTTCGTCATCGGCAGGACGAAAGATCCGCGCATTTCGTAGGGGGCGATGCCCACATCGCCCCGCACGATAAACGCAAGCCCTCGCATGGCAATGAGATCATCGGATCTCATGCCGGTAAATAAGAAAGGAACCTGTTTCCTATGGCAAAAAAGAAAACCGAGGAAAAAGAAATACGGCACGCGGGCGATCCCAACGTGATGGGCCTGCGCGGCGCTGTGGTGGAGCAGCCCATCACCGCCACGCTGGACGAGAACTATATGCCCTACGCCATGTCGGTCATCGTCAGCCGCGCCATCCCGGAGATCGACGGCTTCAAGCCCTCCCACCGGAAGCTGCTGTACACCATGTACAAGATGGGCCTGCTGACCGGCAGCCGCACCAAGAGCGCCAACATCGTGGGCCAGACCATGCGCCTGAACCCCCACGGCGACCAGGCCATCTACGAGACCATGGTGCGTCTGGCCAAGGGCAACGAGTCCCTGCTGCACCCGTTTGTGGACAGCAAGGGCAACTTCGGCAAGGTCTACTCCCGGGATATGGCCTACGCCGCCAGCCGGTATACCGAGGCCAAGCTGGCCCCCATCTGCGCCGAGCTGTTCCGTGACCTGGACTGCGACGCCGTGGACTTCGTGGACAACTACGACAACACCATGAAAGAGCCGGCGCTGCTGCCCACCACCTATCCCAACGTGCTGGTGTCCGCCAACCAGGGCATCGCCGTGGGCATGGCCAGCCAGATCTGCGGCTTTAATCTGGGCGAGGTATGCGACACCACCATCGCCTATCTGAAAAATCCCGCCCATGATATCGCCTCTACACTGCTGGCGCCGGATTTTCCCACCGGCGGCCAGATCATCTGTGACGGCGACGATCTGCGAGCCATTTACAGCACCGGCCGCGGCGGCCTGAAGGTCCGCGCCCGGTGGCGGTACGATAAGAAGGAAAACGTCGTCGAGGTGTACGAGATCCCCTATTCCACCACCATCGAGGCCATCCTGGACAAGGTGGCGGAGCTGGTAAAGGCCGGCAAGGTCAAGGAGATCGCCGATATGCGCGACGAGACGGACCTCAGCGGCCTGAAGCTGGCCATCGACCTGAAGCGGGGCGTGGATCCGGACAAGCTTATGGCCAAGCTGTACCGGCTGACGCCCCTGCAGGATACCGTCAGCTGCAACTTCAACATCCTCATCGCCGGTATGCCCCGCGTGCTGGGCGTGGGCGGCATCCTGGAGGAGTGGACCGCCTGGCGCACCGACTGCGTCAAGCGCCGGGTGTACTTTATCCTGAATAAGAAAAAGGAAAAGCTTCACCTGTTGCAGGGTCTGAAGCGTATCCTGCTGGACATCGACCGGGCCATCCGGATCATCCGCGAGACGGAGGAGGAAGCCGAGGTCATCCCCAACCTGATGATCGGCTTCGGCATCGATCAGGTGCAGGCAGAGTACGTGGCGGAAATCAAGCTGCGGAACATCAACAAGGAATACATCCTCAAGCGGGTGGCGGAGACCAGCGCCCTGCAGGACGAGATCGAAGACCTGGAGGACACCCTGGCCAAGCCGGGTCGTATCCGTAAGATCATCATCGGCGAGCTGGAGGACGTGAAGAAGAAGTACGCCGTGCCCCGGCGGACGGAGATCGTGTACAGTCACGAGATGCCGGAGGAGCCGGACGAGGAGCCGGTGGAGGACTATCCCGTCCACCTGTTCCTGAGCCGGGAGGGCTATTTCAAGAAGATCACGCCCCAGTCGCTGCGGATGTCCGGCGAGCAGAAGTTCAAGGAGGGCGACAGCCTGCGGCAGTACTTCGAGGCCGCCAACAGCACGGAGCTGCTGCTGTTCACGGATAAGTGCCAGGTGTACAAGACCCGCGCCAGCGAGTTCGGGGAGACGAAGGCCTCCGCCCTGGGCGACTACCTGCCCGCCAGACTGGGCATGGACGCCGGCGAGAATGTGATCTGGCTGTGCCTGCCCGGGGATTACAGCGGCAGCGTGGTGTTCTTCTTCGAGAACGGCCGCGCCGCCCGTGTGGCGCTCAGCGCCTACGCCACGGTGTCCAACCGGCGGAAGCTCACCGGCGCCTACTGCGACAAGTTCCCACTGGTGTGCGCCGTACACCTGACGGAGGATACGGAGCTGGCGCTGGAGACCAACGAGCCCCGCGCCCTGCTGGTGCACACGGCGCTGCTCGCGCCCAAGACCACCCGTTCTACCCAGGGCGTGCAGGTGATGAACATCAAGCCCAAATACCGGCTGGAAAAGGTGCTTCCCGCGGCGGAATGCGGCATCGTCAACGGTGCCCGCTACCGGACGCGGACCATCCCCGCGGCGGGCGCGCTCCTGAAGCCGGAGGACAGCGAGGAGAAGCAGCTGGAGCTGCTGTAACGAGATGGAAAGGAGGGCGCGGACATGGTAAAGAGATGGTGCGCGGCGCTGCTGTGCGCGCTGTTGGTGGCGTCGCTGACCGGCTGCGGCAGCCTGCTGGACCGGGAGTGGTACGAGGTCAAGGACCACAGCCCTACCTATTACGAGGGCGAGGGCCGGGACGTGCTGCGGGCAGACACCTATCAGGATCTGGTGAACAATATCCTCATCTTCGTGGGTAACCACGCGGAGGAGGGGACCATCTGGCTCTATTACGCCCAGGAGGGGCTGGACGCCGGCGACGCGGCGGAGAAGGCCTGCCGCGAGGTGGAGAAGGACACGCCCATGGGCTCCTACGCGGTGTCCTATATCCAGTACACCGTGGACGACTCCGCCCGGAATTACAGCGAGATCACCGTGACCATCGGCTATAAGAAGACCGAGCAGCAGATCATCGACATCGTCCACGCCACCAATGTCTCTGCCCTGCACGATCTGCTGACCGAGGCGGCCCAGGCAGGCAAAACGGAGCTGGTGGTGCAGCTGAGCGCCTTTGAAGGGCAGTCCTATCAGGTGCAGCAGACGGTATACCAGGTGCAGAACGCCGTGGGCGGCAGCGGCTGGGTGACGAATTTCTATCCCAACGCCGCCAACGCCGGCGTGGTGGAGATCCTCATGCGATAGCCCATGCCGCGCCGGAAGTGATTTTTTACAAAAAGCGAAAATGCAGGGTTGACAAGCGGCGGGTTTTCCGCTATAATCTACCTTGCGTTTGCGGGCGTAGCTCATCTGGTAGAGCGCGACCTTGCCAAGGTCGAGGTAGCGAGTTCGAGCCTCGTCGCCCGCTCCAAAAAGAAAACCCCATCCGAAAGGATGGGGTTTTCTTTTTGGAATTTGGCAGCGGGCAGGCTTGAACTTGCTGCCTCGATCGGTACGAAGCGCGTTAAATCCAGCGCTATGAGAGCTCCCCATGCGGGGATCTGTTCATAGAGGAAATAGAGGAATACAAAACAAGGGCCGCCCTTTTGGGCGGCCCTTGTTTCTTTACAGCTTTGTCACCATGGGGATGATCATGGGGCTGCGCTTGGTGTGCTTGTAGAGATAGCTGCTCACGGCGGAGCGCACGGCGCGGCACACGTCGCCCTCGTCCCGGCGCTTCTTGGCGGACATTCCGTCCACCGTCTCCGTGGCCACCCGGCGCATATCCTCCAGCAGCTCCTCGGACTCCTTCACATACACGAAGCCCCGGGTGACGATCTCCGGCGGGCACAGCAGCTGATGGTCGTGGCTGGACATGGGCAGCACGATGACCACCATGCCGTCCTCGGCCAGCAGCTTCCGGTCGTTCAGCACCACCGCGCCCACTTCGCCCACGCCGCCGCCGTCCACGAACACTTCGCCGGCGGGGACGGTGGTCTCGCACTTGATGTGCTTGGTGGTCAGCTCGATAACGCTGCCGTTGTCGGCCACCACGATGCTGGTGGGAGCCATGCCCATGCTCTCGGCCACCCGCTTGTGGATCTGCAGCATCCGCTGCTCGCCGTGCAGGGGGATGAAGAACCTGGGCTTCGTCAGCGCGTGGATGATCTTCAGCTCCTCCTGGCAGGCGTGGCCGGACACGTGCAGCATATCCGCCTTGTCGTACACCACGTCCGCGCCCTTGCGGAACAGCTCGTTGATGACCCGCCCCACCGTCACCTCGTTGCCGGGTATGGCGCTGGCGGAGATGATGACCTTGTCGCCGGGGCCGATGTCCACCTGCTTGTGGGTGGAGAACGCCATGCGGTACAGGGCGCTCATCTCCTCGCCCTGAGAGCCGGTGGTCACGATGACCTGCTGGTTCAGGGGCAGTCCCTTGATGCGGTTGATATCCATCAGCGTGTTCTTGGGCACCTTCATGTACCCCAGCTCCGTGGAGACCTTCATGATGTTCTCCATGCTCCGGCCGGTAACGGCCACCTTCCGCCCGCAGGCGGCGGCGGCGTCCAGCACCTGCTGGATGCGGTGCACGTTGCTGGCGAAGGTGGTCACGATGATCCGCTTGTCGCACCCGGTGAACTGCCGCTTAAACGTGGCGCCCACGGCGCGCTCGCTCATGGTATAGCCCGGGCGCTCCACGTTGGTGGAGTCCGCCAGCAGCGCCAGCACGCCCTGCTTGCCCAGCTCGCCGAACCGCGCCAGGTCGATGACCTCCCCATCGATAGGCGTGGAGTCGATCTTGAAGTCGCCGGTGTGTACCACCGCGCCCATCCGTGTGTGAATGGCGAAGGCCACCGAGTCGGCGATGGAGTGGTTCACGTGGATGAACTCCACCTGGAACTTGCCGGCCCGCACCGTCTGGCCCGGCTCCACGGTGATCAGCTTCGTGGAGCTGGCCAGCCCGTGCTCCTGCAGCTTCAGCTTGATCAGCCCCGCGGTGAACCGCGTGCAGTAGATGGGCATATTGATCTGCTTGAGCACATAGGGGATGGCCCCGATGTGGTCCTCGTGCCCGTGGGTAATGAACAGGCCCCGCAGCCGGCTGCGGTTTTTCACCAGATAGCTGACGTCGGGAATGACGCAGTCGATGCCGTACATATCATCGCCGGGAAAGGCCATGCCGCAGTCCACCACGATGATGTCGCCGCCGTACTCATAGACGGTCATGTTCTTGCCGATCTCGTTCAGACCGCCAAGGGGAATGATCTTGAATTTTTCTGCCATAAAAGAATAGATGCTCCTTTTTTCATAAGATAGAGCGCATCACGGCGGGTAAAAATGACCGCACGAAAACAAAGGCGGTCTGCCCCGCCCGCCTGCCCTGCATCGCAGGGGGAGGGAACAGTCTGTCGCCCGTTGTCAGCACTCGATGTAGAGGGGAACGCCCTCGTTTGCTATATTGACCGCGGCATCCGCGCGCCGCGAAACAACCAAAAAACACGCGCCGTATTCGGCACTTTTCACAAAGTATACCACAGTTTTTCCCGTTTGTACACCCCCAACTTGTCGACGGCCTTTGACACCCGCCGCCCCGTCGGTAAAATTCCCCGCCGATTTCCCGAAAAGCGTATTGTCCCCGCCTGCCTTTCGTGCTATAATAAGCTACTCATAGTATGGAGTAGTGTTCCCGGCGGGAAGGAGGCGCGTTCCCTTGAGCAAGAAGATCATACGCGGATTTCGCACCAATATGACGCTGTACAGCCTGTGCCTCATCGCCTTTGTGGCGGTGACGGTGCCCTTCCAGCCGCTGCTGGCGGCGGCGGAGGGCTTGGTGGCGCTTCTGGTCATTCTGGTGGGCCGCCGCCGCAACAAGATGGCCCAGGCCTCTGTCCGCCAGTACATGGACCGCGTCTCCGGCGGCATGGACACCGCCCGGTCCAGCAATATGCTCTACGCGCCGCTGCCCATGCTGGTGTTCGACGTAGCCACCGGCGAGATCCTGTGGTGCAACGATATGTTCACGGACCTGACCGGCCTGAAGGATAAGATCTTCGAAACGGCGGTGGACACCGTGATCCCCGACTTCACCTACCGCTGGCTGCTGGACGGCAAGCGCGAGTACCCCGAGCAGTTCCGCTGGAACGACCGGATCTATCGGGTTTTCGGCGCCCTGAGCCGTCCCGAGCCGGAGGGCGGCGATCAGCCCACCCTGGCCACCACCTACTGGATGGACATCACCGAGTCCGAGCAGATGCGCCAGACGCTGGAGCTGACCAAGCCCCTCATGGCCATCCTCATGGTGGACAACTACGAGGAGCTGATGAAGGCCTGCCCCGAGAATAAGCGCTCGGCCCTGCTGGCCGCGCTGGAGGAGCAGCTGAACAACTGGGCCGCCGGCTCCGGCGGGCTGCTGCTGGGCTACGACCGCGACCGCTACCTCTACCTCTTCGAGGAGAAGGACTACACCGGCTATACCGAAAGCAAGTTCGATGTGCTGGAGAAGGTCCGCCAGGTCCAGGCCGGCGAAGGTGTGTCCGCCACGCTGTCCATCGGCGTGGGCCGGGACGAGGACAGCTTCGAGCAGCTGTTCAAGAACGCCTCCCTGGCGCTGGAGATGGCCCTCTCCCGCGGCGGCGATCAGGCCGTGGTCAAGGACCGTGTGAACTTCGAGTTCTACGGCGGCCGCAGCAAGTCCACCGAAAAGCGCACCAAGGTCAAGTCCCGCGTCATGGCCAACGCCCTGGGCGAGCTGATCGACGACGCCAAGCAGGTGTACGTCATGGGCCACAAGTACGCGGACATGGACTCCCTCGGCGCCGCCGTGGGCATCTGCTGTATCGCCCGCAAGCGCGGCAAGCCCTGCCAGATCATCATCGACACCGAGAACAACGCCGCCCACCCCATCCTGCGGCGCCTCTCCGAGCAGCCGGAATACGCCAATGCCACCATCTCCGGGCAGGATGCCTTTATCAAGTGCCAGCCCGGCGCCCTGCTGGTGGTGGTGGACACCAACCGCCCCGAGAGCGTGGAGTCCGAGGAGATGCTGGAGACGTGCAACCGTGTGGCGGTCATCGACCACCACCGCCGCGGCAGCAGCTACATTGAGAAGATGGCCCTGAACTACCATGAGCCCTACGCCTCCTCCGCCAGCGAGCTGGTGGCGGAGCTGATGCAGTATCTGGTGGAGCCGTCCGACGTGCTGAAATGCGAGGCCGAGGCCCTGCTCTCGGGCATCGTGCTGGATACGAAGAATTTTACCAACCGCACCGGCGGCCGCACCTTTGAGGCGGCGGCCTACCTCCGCCGTTTGGGAGCCGACACCCAGGACGTCCAGCGGATGTTCCAGGGCGACCTGAACTCCATGATCGCCCGCTACGACATTATCCGTCAGGCGGAGCTGTACCGCGACGATATCGCCGTGGTGGCCCTGGATGAGGAGTGCGACCGCGTCACCGCCGCCAAGGCGGCCGACGAGCTGCTGACCCTCAAGGGGATCCGTGCCAGCTTTGTGCTGTATAAAAAGGGCGACGGCGTGTATATGTCCGCCCGTTCTCTGGGCGAGGTCAACGTCCAGGTGATCCTGGAGGCCCTGGGCGGCGGCGGCAACTCCACCACCGCCGGCGGCCAGGCGGACAACATCACCGTGGCCGAGGCCAAGGCCAGGCTGCTGGAGGCCATCGACAAGTATTTTGAAAATTAAGGCAAAGGAGATACAGATATGAAAGTCATTCTCAAGCAGGACGTCAAAGGCAAGGGCAAGAAGGGCCAGATGATCGAGGCCGCCGAGGGCTACGCCCGCAACTTCCTGATCCCCAAGGGCATGGCCGTGGAGGCCACTGCCGACGCCGTCAACACCATGAACCTCCAGGCCAAGGCCAAGGCCAAGGCCGACGCCGAGGCCAAGGCCGAGGCGCTGGCCATCGCCGAGAAGCTGAAGGCCTGCCAGGTGAAGATCGCCGCCAAGGGCGGCGAGGGCGGCAAGCTGTTCGGCGCTATTACCGGTGCCGCTATCGCCGACGCCCTTCAGGCCCAGCACGGCCTGACCATCGACGGCAAGAAGCTGGTGCTGGACCAGCCCATCAAGAGCTTCGGCAGCTATGAGGTCAAGGCCAAGCTGGGCTATGAGGTCTCCGGCACCGTCTACGTCCTCGTCATCGAAGAGAAATAAGCGGGGAAAGCACCGCGCCGCAGGCGCGGCCATTACCGTAATTTTGAAAGGAGGTCTTCCCATGGCCAATACCACTGACGCCCTGCTGACGCCGTCCATGCCCCATTCCCCCCAGGCGGAGCAGGCGGTGCTGGGCTCCATGCTCATCGACGCCGACTGCGTCAAGGATGTGATGGATAAGCTGCAGGCCCAGGATTTCTATCTGCGGACCAACCGGGAGATCTTCGAGACGATCTACCATATGTTCGTCTACTCCCAGCCCATCGACGGCGTCACCGTGGCCGGCGAACTGGAGAAGAACGGCTTGTATAACGACAATACCCGTTCCTATCTGCTGCAGCTGATGGAGGTCACCCCCACCAGCGCCAACGTCATGGAATACGTCCGCATCGTGCAGGACAAGTCCCTCATGCGCCAGGTGGCCCAGGCCGCCGGCAGCATCACTGCCATGGTGCAGGAGGGCGGCGGTACCGCCGGCGATATGCTGGAGGCCGCCGAGCAGCAGATCTACGCCATCCGCCGGGGCCGCAGCGCCCAGGGCATGGTGACGGTGGGCATGGTGCTGGGCGACGTGATGAGCCAGCTGGCCGAGCTGTCCGCCAACGGCGGCCGGACCGTGCCGGGCCTGTCCACCGGCCTCTCCGCCGTGGACGCCAAGATCAACGGCATGAACAAGTCCGACCTGCTGCTGCTGGCCGCCCGTCCCGGTATGGGCAAGACCAGTATGGCACTGAACGTGGCCCTGTCCGCCGCCCGCGAATCCGGCAAGACCGTGGCCATCTTCTCCCTGGAAATGTCCAAGGAGCAGCTGGTCACCCGCCTTATCGCCAGCGAGGGCCTGGTGGAGAACCAGCGCCTGATCACCGGCAACCTGCGTGAGAGCGACTGGCAGCGCATCGCCGAGGCCGCCTCCGCCCTCAGCCGCATGGACATCCGCATCGACGACAACCCGCTGCTGACCGTGGCGGATATGAACGCCAAGTGCCGCCGCCTGGACAACCTGGGCCTGGTGGTCATCGACTATCTCCAGCTGATGACCTCCGCCGGCGGCAAGGGCTATTCCGGCGAGAATCGCCAGCAGGCGGTGTCCGACATCAGCCGTATGCTGAAGATCATGGCCAAGGAGCTGCAGGTGCCCGTGCTGTGCCTGAGCCAGCTGAGCCGTGCCAATGAAAAGCGCGAGGACAAGCGCCCCATGCTGTCCGACCTGCGCGAATCCGGCGCCATCGAGCAGGACGCCGATATCGTCATGTTCCTTTACCGGGATGACTATTATAACAGCGACGCCGAGAAGCGCAACGTGGCCGAGTGCATCGTGGCCAAGAACCGCCACGGCGAGACCGGCAAGGTGGAGCTCCGCTGGATGCCCGAGTACACCGCCTTCGGCACGCTGGAGACCCGCTATGACGAGGATGAGTGAGCCCCTGGACCTGACCGCCTGGATGACGCGCTGGCGGATGTTCCCTCCTCCCGGCGGGCTGATCCTCTGCGCCGTGTCCGGCGGGCGCGACTCCGTCTGCCTGCTGGACTGCCTGTGGAAGCTGGGCCGTGCCCGCGATTTCCGCGTGGCCGCCGCCCACCTGAACCACGGTATGCGCCCCACCGCCCGGCGTGACGAGGACCTGGTCCGCGCCCTCTGCGCCGAACGGGACATCCCCTTCTGCACCGAGAGCGTGGACGTCTACGCCCTGTGCGCCGTCTGGCGCCTGACGGTGGAGGAGACGGGCCGCCGCGCCCGCTACGACTTCCTCCGCCGCACGGCGGATGCCCTCGGCGCGGATTTTATCGCCACTGCCCACCACCGCGACGACCAGGCCGAAACGGTCCTGCTGCAATTACTTCGCGGCACCGGCCCCCAGGGCCTTACCGGCATCCCCCCCGTCCGTGACGGCATCATCCGCCCCCTGCTGGATACGCCCCGCGCCGCCATCGACGACTACATCGCGCAGAACCGCCTTCCCTACGTCACCGACGAGACGAACCTGGACACCCACTACGCCCGCAACCGCCTCCGGCTGGACATCATGCCCCAGCTGCTGGCGATCAACCCCGCCGCCGTGGCGCACATCGCCCGCACGGCGGACATCCTGCGCGGTGAGAACGACCTTCTGGACGCCCAGGCCGCCGCCCTCCTGCCGCCGGAGGGCACAGCCCTTCCCTGCGCCGCCCTGCGCGCCGCGCCGGAGGCCCTGCGCCCCCGTATGCTCCGCCTGCTGACGGACCGTCTCGGCGCGGGCAAAAAGGACTTCACCGCCGCCCACTATCGGGCGCTGGAGACGCTGGCACAGACCGGCGGCGCCCTCTCCCTGCCCGGCGGCGCGTCCGCCGTCTGCCGTGACGGCGGCCTGACCCTCTCCGCCGCGCCCGCCCCACTGGACGAGGCGGCGCTCCGCCCCGGCGATACCCTCGCCGGTCCCTGGCGCATCACCCTCTCCGCCGCGCCCGTCCCCGACGCCCTGGCCCTGCGGCCTGGCTCCTGGACCGTCCGGCCCTGGCGCCGCGACGACCGCCTGACCCTGCCCGGCAGCCGGGGAAGCCGCAGTCTCAAGCGTCTGTTCGCCGAGCGCGGCATCGCCCCGCCGGAGCGCGATACCTGGCCCGTCCTCTGTCTGGCGGGCCGCCCCGCCGCCGTCTGGCGCGTGGGCATTGACCAGCAAGCCCTGCCGGAGCGTTCCGGCGACACCATATACATCACCATCACAAAAAATAACGGAGGATAACAAGCAATGGCAAAGAGCAATATGGATCGGGACATCCTGAAGGTCCTGCTGTCTGAAGAGGAGATCAAGGCCCGTGTCCAGGAGCTGGGCGACCGGCTGTACGATAGATTTAAGGACAAGAACCCCATGTTCGTGGGCGTCCTCAACGGCTGCTTCATTTTCATGGCGGACCTGGTCCGCGCCGCCCAGCTGAAAAGCGAGGTGGAGTTCATCGGCCTCTCGTCCTATAAGAACGCCACCAAGTCCTCCGGCGTGGTGCAGATCACCCGCGACCTCCAGCGCGACATCACCGGCCGCGATATTATCGTGGTGGAGGACATTCTGGACTCCGGCAATACCCTGTATTTCCTGACCGAGTACCTGAAGACCAAGGGCGCCGCCTCCGTCACCATCGCCACCCTGCTGGATAAGCCCGCCCGCCGTGAAAAGCCCATCACCGCCGACTACGCCGGCTTCGAGGTCCCCGACGAGTTTGTGGTGGGCTATGGCCTGGACTACTGCCAGCAGTACCGGAATATGCCCTATATCGGCGTTCTCAAGCCCGAGGTCTACACCAAGTAAAGCCGCCCCAAGCCTTCACCTTGAGGTTAGCCTTCCCCTTGAGGGGAAGGTGGCACGGCGAAGCCGTGACGGATGAGGTGTTACCCCCGTCCCCGCCCGCAGGCGGAAAATAGCCTTCCCCTTGAGGGGAAGGTGGCACGGCGAAGCCGTGACGGATGAGGTGTTCCGCCCGCAGGCGCAAAACCCTGCACCCCACCCCATAGCATTTGAGAATAGGAAGTGAAGTATATGGAAAACAAAGGCGGAAAGCGCCTGGCTCCCACCGGCGAGCCGGTGAAAACCACGCCTCCGGCCCCCGCGGCCGACGAGGTAAAGACCCCCGCGGAGCAGCCCGCCCCGGCGGAGAGCACCGTACCTGCCGCGGCGGAGACGGCGGCCCCTGCGGTCAAGCCCGCCAAAAGCCGCGGCCGCAGGCTGTGGGATGACTACGGCTACCTGCTGGTGACGCTGGCGGCGGTGTTCGTGCTGTTCAAGGTGCTGCTGCAGCTGGCCTATGTGCCCAGCGGCTCCATGGAGACCACCATCCCCACCAAGTGCCTGCTGGTGGGCTGGCGTCTGCCCTACCTGGTGTCCGACCCGGTGCCGGATCGGGGCGACATCGTCACCTTCTGGGACGAGGAGCTGAACAAGGTCCTGGTGAAGCGCGTCGTCGGCCTGCCCGGCGAGACGCTCTCCTTCAAGAACGGCTATACCTACGTCAACGGCGAGAAGCTGGACGAGAGCTACCTGCCCACCCAGGGCATTACTTATCCACTACATGAGGGTGACACTTTCACTGTACCAGAAGGATGTATCTTTTTTATGGGTGATAATCGTGGTGGTTCTAATGACAGCCGTCTCCTCGGTGAGCCGTATGTGCCGGTGAGCAACATTCAGGCGCGGATGCTGGTGGCCATCTCCGTGGGCAGTGACCAGAGCTGGCAGGGCGTCCGCTGGATCGGCTGAGAAGGGAGACGGGGAGACATGGAAAGAAGACGTTTCAGCGGCGTCATGCTGCTGTTCATCGTGCTGGCGGTGGTGCTCATCACCCAGGTGGTGGGCAACCTCGGCCGTTCCGGCGACGTGAGCTACAGCGATATGCGCGCCTATTTCACGGCGGAGAAGGTCAAGTCCTTCACCGCCACCGACACGCGCCTGGTGGCGAAGCTGCAGGACGGCTCCAGCGTCAGCTGCGCCCTCCACAGCTTCGACACGTTTTATAACGATATGAACGATCTGGTGGTGTCCCAGGCGGAAAAGGGCGTCATCACCAGCTATGACTACGCCGCCGGCACCGAAAACGGCTGGCTGCGTACCCTGCTGCCCTATGTGCTGGCGGCCATGGCCTTCATCCTGCTGATGAACCTGATCGCCCGTATGGGCGGCATGGGCGGCGGCGCCGTCAACGATAAAATGGCCCGCTTCGGCGAGGCCCGTATCCAGGATATCCCCTCTGACGGCAAGAAGGTCACGTTCAGGGACGTGGCCGGTGCCGATGAGGAGAAGGAGGAGCTGGAGGAGATCGTCCAGTTCCTGCGCGATCCCCAGCGCTATACCGAGCTGGGCGCACATATTCCCAAGGGCGTGCTGCTGGTGGGCCCTCCGGGCACCGGCAAGACGCTGCTGGCCAAGGCCGTGGCCGGCGAGGCGGATACCGCCTTTCTGTCCATCTCCGGCTCCGACTTTGTGGAGATGTATGTGGGCGTGGGTGCCAGCCGCGTCCGTGACCTGTTCGAGCAGGCCAAGAAGCAGGCGCCGGCCATCGTCTTCATCGACGAGATCGACGCCGTGGGCCGCCAGCGCGGCAGCGGCCTGGGCGGCGGCCATGACGAACGCGAGCAGACCCTGAACCAGCTGCTGGTGGAAATGGACGGCTTCGCCGCCAACGAGGGCGTGGTGGTCCTGGCGGCCACCAACCGCGTGGACATTCTGGACCCGGCGCTGCTGCGCCCCGGCCGGTTCGACCGCCAGGTGTTCGTGGGCCTGCCGGATATCAAGGGTCGCGAGGAGATACTGAAGATACACGCCAAGGGCAAGCCCCTGGCGGAGGATGTGGACCTGGGCTCTGTGGCCCGCGCCACCTCCGGCTTCACCGGCGCGGACCTGGAGAACCTACTGAACGAGGCGGCGCTGCTGACCGGCCGCCGCGGCCAGCGCTTCATCACCGAGGAGGCCATCCACCAGTCGGTCATCAAGGTCATCGCCGGCCCGGAGAAGCACAGCCGCGTGGTGCCCGAGTCCGAACGCCGGCTCACCGCCTATCACGAGGCCGGTCACGCCGTGGTCATGCAGGCCCTGCCGGACCTGGATCCCGTGCACCAGATCACCATCGTTCCCCGCGGTCAGGCCGGCGGCATGACCATCTATCTGCCGGAGGAGGACCGTTCCTACCTGTCCCGCCGCTATATGCTGGACCGGGTGGCCGGCCTGCTGGGCGGCCGCGCCGCCGAGGAGATGATGCTGGGCGATATCTCCACCGGTGCCTCCAGCGACATCCAGCGGGCCACGGCCATCGCCCGCAAGATGGTGGGCACCTACGGTATGTCGTCCAGGCTGGGCAACGTGGCCTTTGACGCCGGCACCGACGAGGTGTTTATCGGCAAGTCCATGGCCCACACCCGCCCCTACTCCGAAAAGACGGCGGCGGAGATGGACGCGGAGATCCGCGCCATCATTGACGAGGCCTACGAAAAATGCCGTGAGATACTGGCCCGGTACAAGACGGAGCTGACGGCGGTGGCGGAATATCTGCTGGAGCACGAGACCATGGATGGCGAGGTATTCAAAAGCTACTTTACCGATCATGAATAGCGCGTCTGCACGCACAAAAGTGAACACAAAGCGTACAATAGACGTACAGAAAAGTGAAGCAAATGTTCAAAAAATCAAGTGGAAAACCCGGGCCTGCTTGTGCAAAACTGGTGCTTTGCTTATGGAAAACCGGAAAAGGCGGGCGCCGTGGCGCCCGCCTTTTGTGCATAATAACGAAGAAATGCGTCCGCCACCGGGGGACAATTCCCGCGTTCGCCCTTCCGGGAAATTCCAGAAAACGTTACCGGGAAAAATCGGGCGGATTTCAAACGAATGTGTACAGAAAATACATAAAACAGGCGTGTTTCGCATAAAAACAAAACCTGTCTCCTGCTAAAAAGTCATAAATTCAAAACCACCCTGCCGCGCACAAAATGGAGCAGTATGCCGCAAAAAGCCGTTTGTCCGCCGAGAGAGGACAAAAATGTGCGGCGGGCCTGTATGTGCTGTCCACGGGAGAACGAGAAAGCCGGTATTTTTAGAGGTTGTTACAATTGTCTTTGCCGCATTTTTCCGTTAAAATACACATATTCTGTGGGCGGTCGGCAAGTACCGGCCGTCCCAAGGGAAATTTAGGAGGAACTACCATGAAGAAGTTTTTAGCAATGATGCTGGCACTGGTCATGGCCCTGTCCCTGGTCGCCTGCGGCGACAAGGCGGACGACGGCAACGGTGATGCCAGCGGCGACAAGGTCGTTAAGATCGGCGTGTTTGAGCCTCAGTCCGGTGATAACGGCGCAGGCGGCAAGCAGGAGATCCTGGGTATGCAGTACGCCAACAAGATGATCCCCACCGTCACCATCGGCGGCGAGGAGTACAAGGTCGAGCTGGTGTACGCCGACAACGCGTCTTCCAACGACAAGGCGCCCACCGCCGCACAGACTCTGATCTCTGAGGGTGTGTCCGTGGTGCTGGGCTCCTACGGCTCCGGCGTGTCCATTGCGGCCGGTGATACCTTCTCCGCAGCGCAGGTGCCCGCCATCGGCGTGACCTGCACCAACCCCCAGGTGACTTCCGACTGCGATGTGTATTTCCGCATCTGCTTCCTGGATCCGTTCCAGGGCACCGTTCTGGCCAACTATGCCAAGAATGAGCTGAAGGCCACCAAGGCGTACTGCCTGGCCAAGCAGGGCGACGACTACTCCGGCGGTCTGGCCAACTACTTCATCAAGGCCTTCGGCGAGGAGAATTGCGTGTATGAGCAGTTCCCCGAGGGCACCTCTGACTTCTCCACCTACATCACCAACGCGCAGCAGCAGGGCTGCGACGTGTTCTTCTCCCCCGTGTCTCTGGAGGCCGCTGCGCAGATCATTGCCAAGGCTGAGACGCAGGGCCTGGGTATGCCCATCCTGGCCGGCGACACTTGGGACTCCAACGTGGTGCTGGAGGCCGCTAAGGGCACCAGCCTGAACATCTGCGTGACTACCTTCTATCAGGAGGGCGTGAACGCCGAGTTCGACTCCGCCATCAAGGAGTGGATCAACAGCGATGCGACCGCCAAGACCAACAACGGCGGCGATGACAAGCTGTCCGCCGTGACCGTCATGGGCTATGATGCTTACTGCGTGGCGCTGGAGGCCATCAAGGCTGCCGATTCCACTGATCCCGCCGCCGTTCTGGCTGCGCTGCCCGGCGTGTCCTATGAGGGCATCACCGGCGCGATCTCCTTCAATGATATCGGCGATGCCAACCGCGACAGCGCCGTTGTCAAGAAGTGCAACACCGAAAGCGGCAACTGGGACTTCGTCACCGTGGCCAAGGTCGGCTAAGGGATACGTATACACAAACCACAGCCAAGTGAGGTACACAGGGCTGGCGGGAGCAGCGGCTCCCGCCAGCTGCTGTGCTATACCGGAGGCGGCGAGACTGTCCCGCGCTTCGAGGGGCGGCTTCGCGGCGGCCGGTGGGAAACGGCTGTCTGCTAAGGAAGAAAGAACAAAATAGGGAGGAACCCCGCATGGAAGTTTTGAAAACCGCGTTGCCGTATATAATATCCGGCATATCGGTGGGCGGACAATATGCCCTGATCGCCATCGGTTATACCATGGTGTACGGCATACTGCGGCTCATCAACTTCGCCCACGGCGACGTGTTCATGGTGGCCGGACTGATGATGGTCTATTTCGCCACATGGATGCCGCTGTATCTGGCGATCCCGCTGATGATCGTGCTGACGGTGCTGCTGGGCTTTTTGATCGAACGGGTGGCGTACAAGCCCCTGCGTACCGCGCCCCGTATGTCCGTCATGATCTCCGCCATCGGCGTGAGCTATCTGATCCAGAACCTGGCGCTGTATGTGACCGGCGGCCTGAACAAGAACTATCCCGCTATCCCCTGGATCTCCGATCCGGTGCGGCTGTTCGGGATGGAGACGTCCCGCGTGACGGTCATCACCCCGTTTTTGACCATCGCGCTGGTCATCGCGCTGGTGCTGCTCATCAACCATACCAAGATCGGCATGGCCATGCGCGCCGTGTCCGTGGACTTCGAGACGGCGCAGCTGATGGGCATCAAGATCAACAACGTGATCTCCGCCACCTTTATTATCGGTACGTTTCTGGCGGCCATCGGCTCGATCCTCTTCTTCACCAACTTCCCCGGCGTGGTGCCCACAGCCGGCGCTATGCCCGGCCTGAAGGCGTTTGTGGCCGCTGTGTTCGGCGGCATCGGCTCCGTGCCCGGCGCGGTGGTGGGTGCGTTCATCATCGGCATCTGCGAGTCCGTCATCAAGGGTCTGGATACGATCCTGATGGCCAACGGCGCCATCACGGAGCAGGTGGGCTTCGCTACCTTCTCCGATGCGTTCACGTTCGTGCTGCTGATCATCATTCTGGTGTTCAAGCCCACCGGTCTGTTCGGTGAGAAGACCACCGACAAGGTGTAAGGGGGTGCGGATATGATGCTGGAAAAGAAAAAAGACGTCCGCAAGACGTTTATCTCCCTGGTGGCCGTGGCGCTGTTTCTGGCGCTGGTGCTGGTCCTGGATCAGGTCATCAAGCCCAGCAGTAAGATGTATATGCTGCTGACGGTGCTGCAGAAGGGCTCTGTGTATGCGCTGGCGGCGGTATCCATGAACCTGCTGAACGGCTTTACCGGCCTGTTCTCTCTGGGTCACGCCGGGTTTATGCTGATCGGCGCGTATACATACGCGATCTTCTCCATCCCCGCCGCTTCCCGCGATACGGTGTATCAGTACTATGACGCCGCCATCCGCATCTCGTTCCCGGAGGTGCTGGGCAACGCGATGGGCGGCTTCGGCACCGTGCTGGGCGTGATCATCTGCGTGCTGCTGGCCGGCCTGATGGCGTCGCTGTTCGCCTACCTCATCGGTCTGCCGGTGCTGCGGCTGAAGAGCGACTATCTGGCTATCGCCACGCTGGGCTTTGCGGAGATCGTCCGCGCCATCTTCCAGTGGGGCAAGCTGGGTCCCGTGACCAACGGCTCCAACCTGCTGAAGAGCTTTACCCGTATCAGCAGCTTCAAGATAGGGACGTTCAGCCTGTCTACCTTTGTGCCGGTGCTGATCGCCACGGTGTCCATTATTCTGATCGTCATGCTGGTGAACTCCACCTATGGCCGCGCGTTCAAGGCCATCCGCGACGACGAGGTGGCGGCGGAGGCCATGGGCATCAACCTGGCCAAGCACAAAATGCTGTCCTTCGTGACCAGCTCCTTCTTCGCCGGCGTGTCCGGCGCGACCATGGCCATGGTGCTGTCCATCGCGCAGGCCAACAACTACAAGGTGGCCATGACCTACGAGATCCTGCTGATGGTGGTGCTGGGCGGTATCGGCTCCATCTCCGGCTCCGTGATCGGCTCCTTGCTGTTCGTGGCGGCCTCCGAGTGGTGGCTGCGTGGCCTGGACTCCGGTGAGTTCCTGGGCATCAAGGCACCCGAAGTGTTCCGCAACGGCTTCCGCCTGGTGGTGTTCTCCATCGTCATCATGGTGGTGGTGCTGTTCTTCCGCAAGGGCATCATGGGCGACAGAGAGCTGCCGCAGGTGATCGCCGGGTGGAAAGCAAAGCTCCGGGCTAAAAAAGCCGCAAAACAGGAGGTGACGTCCAAATGAGCAAGAACGTATTGTCCGTTGAGAACGTCACCATGCAGTTCGGCGGCGTGGTGGCCGTGGATAACCTGAGCATGGAGGTCAACGAGGGCGAGATCGTGGCCCTCATCGGCCCCAACGGCGCCGGAAAGACCACGGCGTTCAACGTCATCACCGGTGTGTACGCCCCCACCAACGGGCGGGTGCGCTTCAATGAGGCGTGCATCGTGCGAAACCATCCCGCCGGCAAGATGAAGAAGATGTACAAGGGCGAGCACGCCGATATGTACACCGCCCAGTTCGCCCCGGAGGAGGAACTGGACGAGGCGGCGCTGAAGGCGTGGAAGGAGGGGCAGAAGGCGCTGGACGCCTATGCCTTTACCGACCATGTGCTGGCCCCCACGCCGGATAAGATCACGGCGCTGGGCATGGCCCGCACCTTCCAGAACATCCGCCTGTGGAAGACCCAGACGGTGTTCGACAATGTGCTCATCGCCAAGCATATGCGCCGCAGCAGCAATATGTTCTCCGCCACGTTCCGCGGCAACCGCAAGGAGGAGGCGCGGCAGCGCGCTGAGGTGCTGGAGCTTCTGAAGGTGGTGGGTCTGGAGGATGTCCAGAATGAGCTGGCCACCAGCCTGCCCTACGGCAAGCAGCGCCGGCTGGAGATCGCCCGCGCGCTGGCCACCGACCCGACCCTGCTGCTGTTGGATGAGCCGGCCGCCGGTATGAACCCGCAGGAGACGCTGGAGCTGGCGGAGTTTATCAAGGAGATCCGGGATCACTTCCACAAGACGATCCTGCTGATCGAGCACCACATGGACCTGGTCATGGGAATCGCCGACCGCATTTATGTGCTGGACTTCGGCAAGCTGATCGCCCAGGGCACACCGGACGAGATACAGAACAACGAGCGCGTCATCGACGCATACCTGGGGGTGGCAGAAGATGCTGAAGATTGAGAATTTGTGTGTGTCTTACGGCGGCATCAAGGCGCTGCGCGGCATCAGCCTTGAGGTACCCGATGGCAAGATCGTCACCCTGATCGGCGCCAACGGCGCCGGTAAGTCCACCACGCTGCGGACCATCTCCGGCCTGGTGAAGGCGGACAGCGGTTCCATCACCTATGACGGACAGGAGCTGCTGGGCAAGCCCATCAACAAGATCCTGGAGGCGGGCATCGCCCAGTCCCCGGAGGGCCGGCGGGTGTTCGCCAACCTGACCGTGCTGGAGAACCTGAAGGCCGGTGCGTATCTGCGGAAGGACAAGGACGGCATCGAGAAGGACATCAAGTGGGTGTATGAGCTGTTCCCCCGGTTGGAGGAGCGCAACTGGCAGCTGGCCGGCACGCTGTCCGGCGGCGAGCAGCAGATGCTGGCCGTGGGCCGTGCGCTGATGAGCCGCCCCAAGCTGCTGATGCTGGATGAGCCGTCGCTGGGTCTGGCGCCGCTGGTGGTGCAGGGCATCTTTGACATCATCCGCACCGTCAACGAGCAGGGCGTCACCGTTCTGCTGATCGAGCAGAACGCCAACATGGCGCTGAAGATCGCGGACTACGCCTATGTGCTGGAGACGGGCAACATCACCAAGTCTGGCACCGGCGCGGAGTTGCTGGCGGACGAGTCCATCAAGGAAGCCTATCTGGGCAAAAAGAAGAGCTGAACAAACATCCCCCGGCCGTCAGGCCGGGGGATGTTCATTTTGCGGATTGCCTTTCCTGCGTGAAGTTGTTATAATAGCCGGGAATATGACAGAAAAGGCGGTGTGCGCGGTGGAATATGCAATGATGGGGCTGGCGGCGCTGGCAGGCGGCATCATACAGCCGCTGACGGGCTTTGGCGCGGCGGTCATTATGATGGTGGCGGCCAGTGCGTTTTACGACATGACCATCGCGCCCACCATCGTGGCGCTGATCTGCATGGCACAGTCCGGCACCATGACGTGGATGTACCGCAAACACATCGACGTAAAGCAGATCGCGCTGCCCATCGGGCTGTACACCGTGTGCAGCCTGGTCATCATCAATCTGCTGGGGAATTTCGACCTGCACGTGCTGACGGCGCTGTTCGGGGCGTTCCTGATCGCGCTGGCGGTGTACTTCCTGCTTTTTGCCAAGCGGGTGAAGCTGGACCAGCCAAGTCTGGCGGCGGGGCTGGTGTGCAGCGCCTTCTCCGGGTGCTGCGCCGGGGCGTTCACCATCGGCGGCCCCATGATGGCGCTGTATTTCGTCGCCATCGCCCGGAGCAAGGAGACGTATGTAGGCAATATGCAGTTCCTGTTCTTTACCACCAACCTCATCAACTTCACCATGCGGACGGTGCGGGGCTATTTCGGCGCGGCGCTGCTGCCCATGGCGGGGCTGGGCATGGCGTGCATCCTGCTGGGGCTGTGGATCGGTACGCGGCTGAGCCGAAAGATGTCCGGCGACGTGGCCCGACAGGTGGTGTACATCGGCGTGGGCGTCAGCGGTCTGGTGACGCTGGTACAGGAGCTGATGAAATAAGAGCAAAAAAGAAACGGCGCACCGCGCCGTTTCTTTTTTGCTTATTTCCGCAGAAGCGTCTCCACCACGCCGTCCAGCCAGTGCCCCTCGAACTGCTCGATGCAGCCGTCGTCGGTCAGCCTGGCCAGCGCCGGGTCGATGGGCATTTTCGCCAGCAGGGGAATGTGGTATTCCTTCGCGGCCTCCTCGGTCTTGCCCTCGCCGAAGATATAGAGCTTCTTGCCGCAGTCGGGGCACTGGACGTAGCTCATGTTCTCCACCAGACCCACGATGGGGATGTTCATCATCTGCGCCATCTTCACGGCCTTCTGCACCACCATGGACACCAGGTCCTGGGGGCTGGCCACAATGATGACGCCATCCACCGGCAGCGACTGAAACACGTTCAGCGCCACGTCGCCAGTGCCGGGAGGCATATCCACGAACATATAGTCCACGTCGTTCCACAGGGTGTCGCCCCAGAACTGCTGCACCACGCCGCCGATGACCGGCCCGCGCCAGATGACCGGGTCCGTCTCGTGCTCCAGCAGCAGGTTCACGGACATCAGCTGGATGCCGGTGGCGGTGGTCACGGGCACGATGGCGTCGCCCTGGGCTACGGCACGGCCGTGGATGCCGAAGGCCTTGGGGATGGAGGGACCGGTGATGTCCGCGTCCAGAATGGCGGTGCGGTAGCCCTCCCGCCGCAGCGCCACCGCCAGCTGGCTTGTGACCATGGACTTGCCTACGCCGCCCTTACCGGACACCACGCCGTAGACCTTGCCCACACGGCAGCCGGGGCGGAGGGGTTTTTTTTCAAATACGTTTACTTCCTTGCGCTCGCCGCAGCTTTCGCCGCAGGTGCTGCAATCATGGGTACAATCGCTCATAACAGGTTCTCCTTTTAGATATTCTTACAGCGCGTCCCCGGCGGTGTAGACATAGCCGCACAGGGGGCATTTGGGATAGTCGAAGTCGTGGGTAAAGCCGCATTTCGGGCACCGGCGCTGGTGCAGGCCGGGGTCGTTGCCGCTGGGCTGGGATACGCCGCCGGTGAAGAATTCCAGCTTGCCGCAGGCGGGGCAGGCCATGATGGACACGTCCAGCGCGCCGGCCACCAGATTGGGCAGGTCGCCGAATATCCAGCTGGTCTTGCCCAGCTGCAGCTTGTGCTGGCCGACGAACTGCATGGCCGTGCCGCAGCGGAGACAGTCAAAGTGGGGCATGGCAGACTCCTTTCGATCTGTTATATATGGTATAGCACGATTTGAGGGGATTTGCAAGGGGGGGACGCCGTGAGTGCCGGTCCCTGCGCGCCCTAAGGATGTTCTCTGGTTGACGCATATTCATCTATGATATAGTTGGCGTATCTGGCTGCCTGCCGTTCTCTGCCTACAGGCGTTAGTTGAATGTTATTGATCCATTGATAGTAATGCGTTAACTCATGGGCCAAGGAAAGAAGGATCGATGCCAGTGCATTGTCTTTCCCCAATTGGTTCGCCAATTCATTATAATCACCCGTTGCAATTCGAATATACGGCTCATCCAAGTATGAAAAAGGTTCAAAAAAGCTACCTACGACATGATCGCCATCTTTTGTGCGAATGGTTTTTGTACCTTTGACATAAACAACGATTCTTAGCGGGAAGTAATACTGGTTTCTTAGCCAAATCGCGAATTGTAAGCACGCACGTTTTACTTCGGGGTGCGTATTCCTGTCGTACCGAAAACGTAAGCCCGTTCTTCTGAGGGAATTATCCGGAAGGTTCTTTTCCCAATCAGTAATTGTCCAAATATGCATATCACTGACTCACAGCTCCGTGACGGTCACGTTTTCCTTGCCTTGCAGATAGTCCATCTCTCGCTTCTGACAGGTGAACAGCAATATTTGACGTCTTTGGCTCTCATCCAGCAGATAGTCCAGCGCCGCGTGGAGCCGTTCGTCGTCGAAGGTCACCAGCGCGTCGTCCAGGATAAGCGGCACCCGCTTGTCGGCGGGCAGCACCATGTCGCATATGGCCAGCCGCACCGCCAGATACAGCTGGTCGGCGGCGCCCTGACTCAGCAGGCGGACGCTGCGTCCCACCGGGTCGCCGGCGGGCTCGGCGGACAGGGAAAAATCCCGGCTCAGCAGCACACGGTCATAGCGCCCGCCGGTGATGGCGGAGAAGATCTCCGCCGCCCGTGCGCCCAGCGCCGGGGAAAAGCGGTTCTGCAGTACGGTGTTGGCCTGCGACAGGGCGTCCATGGCCAGCGCGATGGCGTCGTACTCCCCCTGCAGCGCGGCCAGCTGCTCCTGCTTCTGCGCCAGCTGGACCTCCAGATCGCTGGAGCGATCCAGTGCGCGGATGCGGCCGGTGAGGGTGTCGAACCGGGTGCGCTCCTGCGCCAGCAGTGCCTGTGTGCGCGCCAATTCCGCGGCGGCCTCCTCGCGGGAGAGCGCGGGGCGCCGGACGGGGTCTTCGGCGGCCGGCTGTTCCGGCAGCTGCGCCCGCAGGGCCTCCCGGTACAGCGCGGCCTCCCGGGCCGTCTGCCGGGCGTCGGCCAGTGCGGCCTTGCGGCGTCGGGCGTCTGACAGGGCCAGCTGTATGCCGGACAGATCGGCAGCGGCGGGGGCGAAGATGCGTACCTGGGTCAGCAGGTCCCGCAGCCGGCGGCGGCAGGCCTCCTCGCTGTCCGCGGCGGAGACCTCTGCCCGGCGGGAAGCCTCGGCGGATTCCTCTGCCTGTCGGCGCAGGGGGAGGTATTCGGCGATCTGCTTTTTTAGTTCGGCGCGCTGCGCTTCGGCAAAGGCGTGGTTCTCCCGGATGTTCCGACGGCGGATAAGAATGGCGGCGGCGGTCAGGCCGATGCCCATCCCGGCCATGCCGACAAACAGCCAGAAGGGCAGCGGCTGCTGTGCCCGGAACAGGAAGGCCAGCACGCCGGAAATGACGATCAGCATGGCGGCAAAGACCGGCAGGAACAGGGAGGGGTCCTTGCCGGGGGTGATGGCTTCGGCCCTCTGCCGCAGCTCCGGCTCGGCGGCGGGGTAGAGGGGGTGCTGCTCCAGGGCGTTCCGGGCCTGCTGCGCGGCCTGTGCGGCCGCCTCCGCGGCGCTGCGCTTTTCCGTCAGGGCGGACAGCTCACCGGGAAGTGCGGCGGCCTGCCCCTCCAGCAGCGTCAGCGAGGCGTCGTCCGGCAGGGCGGCGCAGTCGGCCGCCAGTGTGTCGGCCCGGGCCTGGGCGGTCAGTGCCGCCTGCGCCGCCTGCTGACAGGCGTCGGCCTGCTCCTGAGCAGCCAGCGCCTGCCACTGGGCCGTCTGCTGCCGCAGGTCGGCGGCGCGACGCTCCAGCGCGTCCAGCTCCCGGCGCGACTGCTGCGCCTGGTCGTTCAGCGCGTCCAGCTCCGCCAGCGCGGCGCGCAGCTGGTCGGTCTCCCGTTCCAGGGCGGGGATGAGCCCTGTCTTGTTGTGCCTGCGGCGGTTCAGCTGCTTTTTCAGCCGGTCGTAGGACTCGGTGTAGGAGGTGTCCTCCTCACCGGTGGTGATCAGGGCGGCGATGCGGCGCTCCAGCTCGGCATCCTGGTCCACGGCCAGAGCGTTCTGGCCGATAAAGGCGCTGCGCTCAAACACCTCCCGGGGCACGCCCAGCAGCACCTCGCCGGCGTTCTGGCCGGTAATGCCCGGGACAGGCGTGCCGGTGCCGGTGTAGGTGCAGGAAAACTCGCCCAGCGGTGATGCGGCGCGGCGTGTCTCCCGCAGCAGGGTGCAGGCGTCCCCGTGGGTCGTCAGATCCATGCGGCCCTGCATGGGCGCGCCGGTCCAGGGGGCGTAGCGGTTCTTGTCCGCCAGCGGCCCGCGCTCGCGGGTGGACAGACCGTACAGCATGGTGCGGATAAAGGCGCCCCAGGTGGACTTGCCGGTTTCATTGGGAGCGTACAGTACATTCAGCCCCGGAGAGAGCGATAATTCGCTGTGATCCAGGCGGCCGAAGGTGCCGGTCAGGTGCAGAATATCCACGGAGTCATCCTCCTTTAAAAGTTCATACAATATTATTTAAAGTATAGCATGATTTGCGTTAAAAGTCATTACATTGCCGTATACAAAAAATTTGAAAAAATTTAAAAATAGTGTTGACAAATCCGGCCGCGGGTAGTATTATATCAAATGTTCCGCGGTTATGGGACGTGTACCTTGTAAATTAAACAACGAACGAAACGAAAAGCACCAGACGGGAGCACATTGGAAGATGTGCAACTGAAAACTTGCTGGAACGGGGTTAAGTCAATTACCCGGGAAGGTAAGTATAAAAAGTTTTTGAAGCT
>ERZ808246.599-NODE-599-length-29279-cov-5.946448_pt1 | contig 29279 bp, 21 predicted proteins | sample MGYA00521083_ERZ808246 | MGnify/ENA primary metagenome ERZ808246 (study PRJEB31516, sample SAMN03275577) | gut metagenome | biome: mammalia-associated habitat; material: feces | host: Papio cynocephalus | place: Kenya | collected 2012-07-07 ...
GAGAGATGGCTAGAGCCCGATGAATGCATGCAGCTGCTCGATTCCGCCGACACCTTCGTGCTGACCCTCAACGGGGAAGACGGATGGCCTTATTCCGTGCCGCTAAACTTCGTGCGGGTGGACGATTGCCTCTACTACCACGGCGGAAGGAAGGGAGGAACCGTCGAATGCATGAAGCGCGACGACAGATGCACCGTCACGGTATTCTCCGAAGGAGGATACGAGGACTACGGCGGGAACTCCTGCGACACCACGACCCTCTTCGGATCAGTGGTCGTCCGCGGACGCATGTCCCCGGTGGAGGACGATGAGCAGAAGAGGATCGTCCTCGAAGCGCTCGTTGCGAAGCTTACTCCCGGGAAGAGCTCATGCCCCATGAACATGGACACCGTATCCAGGACGGGAGTGTACAGAATCACCATGGACGAGGTCACAGGCAAGCGCCGCGTTCCCAGACAGGGCAGCAGGACGATCCCGATCGAGGGGAAGTCCGCTCGAATCGGCGTTATAGAATGATGTAACGGTCCCCCGGGGCAACACGGGGGACCCTGTTTCAGAGGTTGTCCTTCAGGTCCTTGAGGTCCTCGACCTTCTCCTCGATGATCTTGCGGACCCCGCTCTTCCTGGACTTGGGCTTGGCCTTGGAGCCTGCGGAGGCGTCGAGCTTCATCAGGAGCTCCTTCTCCTCCGCCGTGACCTTCTTGGGGATGTCGATGGACACGCGGACCATCAGGTCCCCTCTCGACGAGGAGTTCATCCTCGGCAGACCCTTGCCGGCTATGCGCAGGACCGTGCCGACAGCCGTTCCGGCGGGGATCTTCAGAGCGACGGTCTCGCCCTCGAGGGTCTTGACCTTCTCCTCCCCTCCGAGCACCAGCTTGGGGTACGTGGTCTTGACGCCGGTCCACAGGTTGGAGCCGTCGCGCTCGAACGCGGGATCGCCCTTCACGTGGATGACCACGTAGAGGTCTCCCGCAGGACCGCCGTTGATTCCGGCGTTCCCGTCCCCCGTGACCTTCAGCCTCATCCCGTCCTCTATCCCCTTGGGGATGTTGAGCGAGATCTTGGCGTCCTCGGTCACGCGTCCGGTTCCGCGGCACGAGGGGCAGCGCTCCTCGTACGTCGAGCCGCGCCCGTGGCAGTCGGGGCACTCGGTGACGGTCACCATGTTGCCGAACGGGCTCTTGGCGACCCTCTGGACCTGTCCCTGGCCCCCGCATGTCTTGCACATGGAGACCTTTCCTCCCTTCCCTCCGGTGCCGTTGCAGGCGCTGCAGTTCACGGAGCGGGGGATGTCCAGGTTGACCTTCTTCCCATTGAGCACGTCGGAGAGCGAGATCTCCAGGTCGTAGCGCAGCGACTCGCCCTGCTGGGGGGCGTTCCGGGAGCGGCGCTGGCGGCCGCCCCCTCCGAACATCCCTCCGAACAGGTCGCCGAAGATATCGGAGATGTCGTCGGCGCGGGTGAAGTCGTTCCAGGAGAATCCGCCCTGTCCGAAGGAGTCCTTGACCCCTTCGTGACCGTACTGGTCGTAGCGCTGCCTCTTCTCCGGATCCGACAGGATCTCGTACGCCTCCGATATCTCCTTGAACTTGGCCTCCGCGACCTCCTTCGGCTCGGTGGACACGTCCGGGTGGTACTTCTTGGCGAGGGTGCGGTAGGCCTTCTTGATGTCGTCCGGGGAGGCGTCCTTCGCGACCCCCAGCACCTCGTAGTAGTCTCTAGGCATACCGCTGTCCCCCTTCACTCGTCATCGACGATCTTGTAGTCGGCGTCGACGTATCCGTCGTCCGACTTCTTCTCCTGGGACTGCTGCTGTCCGGCGGACTGCTGCTGGGCGCCGCCCTGGGCCGCTCCCTGCTGCTGGGCGTCCTGGTAGATCCTCTGGCTGATCGGGGCCATGGCCTTCATGAGGGCGTCCATCTTGGACTTGATCTCGTCCACGTTCTCGCCCTTGTTGGCGGTCTCGAGGTCGGTTATGGCCTGCTCGATGCCCATCCTCTCCTGCTGGGAGACCTTGTCCCCGAGCTCGTCCAGGGACTTGCGGACAGTATAGACGGACGTCTCGGCCTGGTTGTGGACCTCGACGAGCTCCATCTTCTTCTTGTCCGCCTCGGAGAACTGCTCGGCCTGCTTGACCAGCTCGTCGATCTCCTCTTTGGTGAGCTTGTTGGAGGACGCGATGGTGATCTTCTGCTCCTTGCCGGTTCCCTTGTCCTTGGCGCTGACGTTGATGATGCCGTTCGCGTCGATGTCGAAGGTGACCTCGATCTGGGGCACTCCGCGGGGTGCGGGGGGTATGCCGTCGAGGACGAACTTGCCGAGCGAGGTGTTGTCGGCCGCCATGGGCCTCTCTCCCTGCACGACGTTGATCTCCACGGAGGGCTGGTTGTCCACTGCGGTGGAGAACACCTGCGACTTCTTGGTCGGGATGGTGGTGTTCCTGTCGATCAGCTTGGTGGCGACTCCGCCGAGGGTCTCGATTCCGAGGCTCAGAGGCGTGACATCGAGCAGGAGGACGTCCTTGATCTCTCCGGACAGGACGGCTCCCTGGATGGCTGCTCCCATGGAGACGCACTCCATCGGGTCGATTCCGCGCTGGATCTTCGGTCCGACGATGGACTCGACGTAGTTCTGGACGATGGGCATCCTGGTCGGTCCTCCGACCATGATGATCTTGTCGATCTTGTCGGCGGTGAGCTTCGCGTCGGAGAGCGCCTGCTCGATCGGCCCCTTGCAGCGGCTGACGATGGGCTCCACGAGCTCCTCGAGCTTGGCGCGGGTGATGGTCTGGATCAGGTGCTTCGGGCCGGACGCGTCGGATGCGATGAACGGGAGGTTGATCTCGGTCTGCATCGTGGTGGACAGCTCGATCTTCGCCTTCTCGCAGGCCTCGCGGACCCTCCAGAAGGCCATGTTGTCCTTGGAGAGGTCGATTCCGGTCTCGTTCTGGAACTGGCCGATGACGTATCTGGTCAGAGCCTCGTCCATGTCGGATCCTCCGAGCTGGGTGTCTCCGGAGGTGGACAGCACCTCGAACACTCCGTCGCTGAAGTCCATGATGGTGACATCGAGGGTTCCTCCTCCGAGGTCGAAGACCATGATCTTCTGCTCGACGTCGGACTTGTCGAGACCGTATGCGAGAGCAGCCGCGGTAGGCTCGTTGATGATACGGACGACATCGAGTCCCGCGATGGCTCCGGCATCCTTGGTGGCCTGCCTCTGGTTGTCGTTGAAGTACGCCGGGACGGTGATGACCGCCTTGTCGACGGTCTCGCCCAGGTAGGACTCGGCATCCTTCTTGATCTTCTGCAGGATGAACGCGGAGATCTGCTGGGGGGTGTACTCCTTTCCGAGAGCGGTGACCTTCTCGTTGGATCCCATCTTCCTCTTGACGTTCTTTATCGTTCCGTCGGGGTTCGTGACCGCCTGCCTCCTCGCCGGCTCTCCGACGAGCAGCTGGCCGTCCTTCGTGAATGCGACGTACGAAGGGAAGGATTTCCCTCCGACGCTGGTCCCCTCGGCGCTGGGGATCATAGTGGGCCTGCCGCCCTCCATAACGGAAGCGGCGGAGTTGCTTGTTCCCAGATCTATTCCAATTATCCTTGACATTTCAATCACTCCTTACTTTGATCCTCTTCAGCCGGCATCTGCTCGGCTCCGGAAGCCTCCTGCGTCTCCTGCTGGGGCGCTTCGGGCTCCCTCTTCTTTGTGACCTTCACCTTGGCGTAGCGGATGACCTTGCCGTTCAGGGTGTATCCCTTCTGGAACACCTCGGCGATCATGCCGTCCTCGTCTCCGTCCACGGTGCACAGGGCCTCGTGGTAGTTCGGGTCGAATGCTCCGTCCGCGGGGATCTCCTTGAGGCCGTTGGCCTCGAGGACCTTCATCAGGTTGCTCCTGACCCCCTTGACGCCCTGGACCAGGACGCCGTCCTCCTGAGTGCTGGCAAGAGCCCTGTCCAGATCGTCGACCACCGTCAGGAGGTCCTGCACGATGGAGGAGCAGGCGTACTTCCTGTACTCCTCGTTCTCGCGCTGCGTCCTCTTGCGGTAGTTGTCGAAGTCGGCCTGCAGGCGGCGGGCCATGTCGAGGTACTTGTCGGCATTCTCCTTCGCCTGCGCCAGCTCCGTTTCGAGATCCTTCTCGACGATCTCGGCGCCGTCGCCTTCGTTCTCGGCCTTCTCCTTCCTTGCGGTCATAGGTAACGCCTTCTCAGTGGATTCACAACGGATTAATGAGGGGCGGAAGCCCCTCGGTTTGTTCGATCGTTTCACTCGTCCATTCCGGGGGGCATTCCGCCCTCTCCGGCCTGGGGTACGGGGCTCGCCTTGGCGGCGATGACATCGTCGATCCTCAGGATCATGATGGCTGCGTCGGTGGCCGAGTTGATGGCCTGCTTGCCGATCCTGTAGGGCTCGATGACGTTGAGCTTCTTCATGTCCTCCACCTTTCCGGTGTAGGGGTTGAGCCCGGCGTACTTCTTGCCGCCCTTGTGCTGCTTCCTCATCTCGATGAGGACGTCGATGGGGTCCAGTCCGGCGTTCTCGGCGAGCGTCCTGGGGATGCTCTCGAGAGCGGAGGCGTAGGCCTCGATGGCGATCTGCTCCCTTCCGCCGACGGATGCGGCGTAGTCGCGGAGCTGCATGGCGATCTCCATGGCGGTGGATCCTCCTCCGGTGACCATCATGCCGTCCTCGATGGCGACCCTGACGACGGACCAGGCGTCCACGAGGGACCTCTCCACTTCGTCCGCAACGTGCTTGGTGCCTCCGCGTACCAGGACGGACACGGTCTTGGGCTCCTTGACGCCGGTGACGAAGGTCATCTCCTCGTCCTCGATCTTCTTGAGCTCGACGGTCTTGGCGTAGCCGAGGTCGTCTGCGGAGAGCTCGCTGATCTTGTTGATGATGTTGGCGCCGGTGGACCTTCCGAGCCTCTCCATGTCGGACTTCTTCACGCGCCTGCAGGCGTAGATGCCCTCCTTGGCGAGGAAGTGCTGGGCGAGGTCGTCGATTCCCTTCTGGCAGAACACGACGTTGGCGCCGGAGGCCTTGACCTTGGCGACCATGTCCTTCAGCATGTTCTCCTCTTCGGCGATGAACTTGTTGAGCTGGTTGGGGTCGGTGATCTGGATCTTGGCGTCGATCTCGGTCTTCTTGACCTCGAACGGGGCGTCGATCAGGGCGATCTTGGCGTCCTCGACGGACCTGGGCATGTTGGGCTGGACGGGCTCCTTGTCGATGATGAGACCTTTGACGATGTAGGAGTTCTCCATGCTGGCGCCCTCCTTCTTCACGGTCTGGATGTTCTTCAGGTCGACGGTGTAGTTGCCCTTCTTGTCCTTGTCTGCGACGGTCTTGACGGCCTCGACGACGAGGTCCGCGAACTGCTCTTTGGAGGCGTTGACCTGCTTGGAGATCATCGCGGTCTCGGCGATCAGCTTCAGGGTCTCGGTGTCATCGATGGAGACCTTCATGGAGGTGTCCTTGAGGACCTCCTGGGCCTTCTCGTTGGCCATCCTGTATCCTTTGGCGATGATGGTGGGGTGGACGTTGGCGTCGATGAGGTCCCTGGCCTTCTTCAGGAACTCTCCGGCGAGGATGACGCTGGTGGTGGTTCCGTCTCCGACCTCGGCATCCTGGGTCTTGGCGACCTCGACGAGCATCTTGGCTGCGGGGTGCTGGACGTCCATCTCCTTCAGGATGGTGACTCCGTCGTTGGTGATGACGACATCGCCGACGGTGTCGACCAGCATCTTGTCCATTCCGCGGGGACCCAGACTGCTCCTGACAGCATCGGAAATGGCCATGGCGGCCGCGATGTTGTTGAACTGAGCGTCTTTGCCCTTCTCTCTTTTGGTTCCTTCTCTCAGGATGATTACGGGTGCGTTGCCCATTCCCATATTCGTTCCTCCGAATCTTCCGCTAAGCGGAATTCTGAAGATGCTTATGTTAGAACTTCTATATAAACATAATCTATATAGAGGTGACCGGTCCGTCCGACCCGTGTATTTAAAGAAAGGCCCGGCGGGAAGGCCCCGCGGACCTGCTGGAAAGGCGGGGGTGCCCCCGCCGGTTTCACTCGGATTCCTGCTCCAGGAGGAGCTTGTATCCGACGGGCATGACCTTGATGAACCTGGGCAGCTCCAGATCCCAGTTGCGGAGGATCTCCGCGGCCTTGGGGGAACCGGTCAGGTCGTGGTGCCTCTGGACGATGGACCTCAGCTCGTTGACGTCCTCCGCGGACTCCACGAGGGAGAGCTCGACCATGTCCATGTTGCAGTGCCTGTCGAAGTCGCCGTCCTCGTCGTATACGTACGCTATTCCGGCGGACATTCCTGCGGCGAAGTTCCTTCCGCACCTTCCGAGGACGACGACGCGCCCTCCTGTCATGTACTCGCAGCAGTGGTCGCCCGCGCCCTCGGCTACGGCTATGGCGCCGCTGTTCCTGACGCAGAACCTCTCGCCCACCGAGCCGTTGACGTACAGCTCTCCGGCGGTGGCGCCGTAGAGCAGGGTGTTGCCCGCGATCACGTTGCCTTCGGGAGCCCTGTCCCCGGGAGTGACGATGATGCGTCCTCCCGACAGGCCCTTGCCGACGTAGTCGTTGGCGATCCCCTTCAGCCTGAAGGTCACTCCCTTCGTGAGGAACGCTCCGAAGCTCTGGCCGGCCGCGCCGGTGAACTCGACGCGTATGGTGTCGTCCGCGAGGTCCAGCCTCCTGCGTGCTATCTCCCCGGCCAGCATGGTTCCCGCGGAGCGGTCCACGTTGCCGATCTGATAGGACAGGTCGCATCCGCGCCCGGTGACCATCGAGTCCATGGCGTCCTCGATGAGCCTCCTGTCGAGGACGTCGCCGATGATGTCGGGCTGTCCCGTGGAGAGCCTCCTGTCCCCGTCGACCACGACGGTGAGAGGGGAGAGATCGAGCGATGCGGTCTTGCCTTCGGACGGGATCTGCTCCAGGAGGTCCGCCCTGCCGACTATGTCGTCGAAGGACCTGAATCCCATGGCTGCGAGCCTGCGGCGGACGTCCTCCGCCATCATCCTCCAATAGCGGATGATGTCGTCCTTCGTTCCCGCGAACCTCTTCCTGCGCTCGGGATCCTGTGTCGCGATGCCCACGGGGCAGGTGTTGGTCTGGCATTTCCTGCACATGATGCATCCCATGGCGACCATGGGCGCCGTCGCGAATCCGAACTGCTCTGCTCCGAGGAGCGCTGCGACGATGACATCGCGGCCGGTCTTGAGCTGACCGTCCGCCTGCACCGAGACCCTTCCCCTCAGGCCGTTGGCCACGAGGGCCTGCTGGACCTCTGCGAGGCCGGTCTCCCACGGGGATCCCGCATAGCGCAGGGAGGAGAGCGGGCTCGCCCCGGTCCCTCCGTCTCCGCTGCAGATCGCGATGGCATCGGCGCCGGCCTTGGCCACTCCTGCGGCGACGGTGCCGACGCCCGCTTCGGAGACGAGCTTGACGCTTATCTTCGCAGCAGGGTTGATGCACTTGAGGTCGTAGATGAGCTGCTTGAGGTCCTCGATCGAGTATATGTCATGGTGGGGAGGCGGCGATATCAGCGTGATTCCGGGTATCGTGTGCCTGGTGGCGGCTATGACCTTGTCCACCTTGAATCCCATGAGCTGGCCGCCCTCTCCGGGCTTGGCTCCCTGGGCGACCTTGATCTGCAGCTCGTCCGCATTGACCAGGTACTCGGCGGTGACCCCGAACCTGGCGGAGGAGACCTGCTTGACGGCCGATCTCGTGTTCCTGCCGTCCGGCCCGATCCTGAATCTCGACGGGTCCTCTCCTCCCTCTCCCGTGTTGCTCCGGGATCCGATGGAGTTCATGGCCTCGGCCAGGGTCTCGTGGGCCTCCAGGCCGATGGCTCCGAATGAGATGGCCGCGACCTCGAACCTCTTCATTATGGATTCGGCGGGCTCGACCTCGTCCAGCGGGACCGGCGTTCCTGCTTTCGTCTCGAGCAGGTCGCGGAGGAAGAACCTCCTCCCGTCGACGAGGGAGGCGAACTTCTCGTAGTCCTTCCCGTCGCCGCTGACCGCGGCGGCCCTCAGGGCCTTGACGGCCTCGGGGCTCCAGCTGTGCCTCTCCCCGTCCTTCCTGCTGGCATAGACGCCGGCGTCCTCGGCCATGGCATCGGCGCCCTCCAGGGCGGCCTTATGCATCGCCAGGTACTCGGCGGCTATGCCGTCGAGCCCTATGCCTCCGACGGCCGAGACCGTTCCGCCGAAGTACCTGTCGGCCACGCCGCCGTCTATGCCCACGGCCTCGAACAGCCTCGAGCCGCGGTACGAGCGCATCGTGGCGACGCCCATCTTGGACATTATCTTCAGGAGACCTTTGTCGATGGCCTTGAGGTACATCGCCTCGGCGGTGTCGGCGTCCATCTTGACGCGGCCCGTGTCGACCATGTCCTGGACCGCGGCGAGTGCGAGGTACGGATTCACCGCGTTCGCGCCGTATCCGATGAGGAGCGCGAAGTGCATTACATCCCTCGGCTCTCCGGATTCGACGACCAGGGCGGTCTGCAGCCTCTTCTCCGCCCTCACCAGGTGCTGGTGCACGGCGGACAGTGCGAGTAGAGAGGGCATCGGGGCTCTGGAATCCGATACCGCGCGGTCGGAGAGCACGATGTATGATGCTCCGGAATCGACGGCGGCCTCGGCCTCCCTGCAGAGCCTTCCGATCTCCGCCTCGAGCGCGCCGGGGGCGCCGTCGGCCGGGAATGTCGTGTCGAGAGTGACCGCCGTGAATCCCCTGTAGCGCAGGTTGCGCAGGAGGTCCAGCTCCCTGTTCGTGATGACGGGATGGCGGGCCTTCACGACCTTGCAGTGCCTGGGGGTTGGATCGAGTATGCTCTGATGGACCGACCCGATGTATCCCATGGTGGACATGACCAGCTCCTCCCTGATGGGGTCGATCGGAGGGTTCGTCACCTGGGCGAACATCTGGCGGAAGTAGTTGAACAGCAGCTGGGGCCTGTCGGACATGACCGCCAGCGGAGCGTCGAATCCGGTGGATCCGATGGCCTCCTTGCCGGCGACGACCATGGGCTCCATCACGCGGACGATGTCCTCCGAGGTGTATCCGAACTCGGCCAGCATGCGGGCGTAGCCCTGCACCGCGCGTCCGACCTGCCTTCCGGATGAAAGACGATCCAGGTCCAGACGGTTCTTCTCGAGCCAGTCGCGGTAGGGGTACGCGGAGGCGAGGGCCTCCTTGATCTCCGCGTCGCGGAGGATCCTTCCGGTGGACGTGTCCACCATGATCATCTTCCCCGGCCTGAGACGGCCGGTCTCGACGACGTCCTCCGGACGGAACGGTATAACCCCGGCCTCGGATGCGAGGACCATCATGCCGTCCGACGTCACGGAGTACCTGGCGGGGCGGAGCCCGTTCCTGTCGAGCATCCCTCCCGCGAGGGTGCCGTCGGTGAACAGGACGGCGGCAGGGCCGTCCCAGGGCTCCATAAGTATGGAATGGTATTCGTAATAGGCCTTCAGACTGTCCGGGATCGGATTCCTGTCGTTCCAGGACTCCGGGATCATGATGGACAGCGCATTGGGCATGCTCTTCCCGGCCATCGTCAGGAACTCGAACACGTTGTCCAGGGTGGCGCTGTCGCTCATGCCCTGCTGCATGACGGGGAAGATCTCCTCGATGTTCGGTATCCTGTCCGTGGACATGACGCTCTCGCGCGCCTGCATCCACGAGCGGTTGGCGCGGATGGTGTTTATCTCGCCGTTGTGGCAGAGCATCCTGAAAGGCTGGGCGAGCCTCCAGGCCGGCAGCGTGTTGGTGCTGAACCTGGAGTGGACCATGGCTATGGCGGACTCGAAGAGCGGGTCCGAGAGGTCCGGATAGTAGTCGCGGAGCTGGCGGGGGGTGAGCATCCCCTTGTAGACCATCGTGCGGGTCGAAAGGGAGCAGATGTAGAAGTCGCCCCTGCCCTCGTACTCCGAGGCGGCGATGGTGTTCCCGACGATCTTGCGTATCCTGAACAGCTTGCGCTCCAGGGTGTCGGGGGAGTCGTAGGACGAGACGAACACCTGGACGATGCGCGGCTCGCCCTCCATCGCCATGGGCCCGGGGACCGAATGGTCCACCGGGACCTCGCGGACCGCTATGACCTGCACGGCGAAGCGCTGGCAGACGGCCTTGAACAGCCCCATGAACCTGTCGGCGCATGCCGCGTCCCTGGGCAGGAACACGAGCCCCGTCCCGTACCTTCCCGGTTCCGGGACGGGGATGCCGAGCGAGGCGATGAACCTGTGAGGGATCTGCACGAGGATGCCTGCTCCGTCGCCGGTCTTGCCGTCGCCGTTCTCGGCACCCCTGTGGGCCATCTTCTCCAGCAGCCTGAGGCCTATCTCCACCGTGCGGTGGGTCCTCTCGCCGTCGAGACTGACGGCCAGGCCGACGCCGCAGCTGTCGCGGTCGTCCGTCGGATCGTAGAGACCTGCATTCATCGTATCGTCCTGCGTCACGCGCCTATCGTATTTAGATGACCCCTTCAGCGGATGAAGAGGAGCTCGCGGTACTTGGGGAGAGGCCACATCTCGTCGTCCACGATCATCTCGAGGGCGTCGACGTGCTTCCTGATCTCCTCCAGGCGGACGGTGATCTTGTCGTGGTATCCGACGGCCTTCGTCCTCTCGTCGGAGATGGCGTCGAGCTCGTCGCACTCCTTCTCCATGGCCTCGGCCATGGCGCGGGCCTCGCTGCAGTGCATGGCGATGTCCTTGATGATGTGGATCTCGCCCTCGGCGACCTGCTCGAACTCCTTCTTGTCGGTGAAGATCTCCTTCATCTTGGCGACGTTATCGAGGAGGACGGACTGGTAGCGGGTCGCTACGGGCAGGACGTGGTTGGCCGTCAGGTCGGCGAGCACGCGAGCCTCAATCTCGATCTTCTTGGAGTAGATCTCCCAGCTGATCTCGGTCCTGGCCTTCATCTCGACCTCGGTCATCACTCCGGTGTCCTTGTAGACCTCGAGGGACCTGTCGGTCAGGTAGGCGTCGTAGCACACGGGCGCAGAGGTCTCGCAGTCGAGGCCGCGCTTCTTGGCCTCGGCCTTCCACTCGTCGGAGTATCCGTTGCCGTCGAAGCAGACCTTCTCGCAGGCCCTGTAGGTCTCCTTGGTCTCCTCGAGGAGGGCCTGCATCACTGGGGTGCCGGCCTCGACCCTCTTGTCGACGGCCGCCTTGAACTGCTTCAGCTGGTGGGCGACGATGGTGTTCAGGACGGTGATGGCGCTCGCGCAGTTGGCGGAGGATCCGACGGCCCTGAACTCGAACCTGTTGCCGGTGAACGCGAACGGGGAGGTCCTGTTCCTGTCGGTGTTGTCGATCAGGAGCTCGGGGACCTGGGGGATCCCGAGGCTGTACTTGCTCTTCCCGGCGATCTTGACCATGTCGGTGCTGTTGAGCAGCTCCTTGAAGGCGTTGCTGACCTGGGTTCCCAGGAAGCAGGAGATGATCGCGGGAGGGGCCTCGTTGGCTCCGAGCCTGTGGGCGTTGCTGGCGGTCATGACGGACGCCTTGAGGAGGGCGTTGTTGTCGTAGACGGCCTTGAGCACGTTGGCCATGAACACGAGGAACCTGAGGTTGTCCTTGTCGTTCTTGCCGGGGGACATGAGTCCGATGCCGGAATCGGTTCCGAGGGACCAGTTGCAGTGCTTTCCGGATCCGTTGATGCCTGCGAAGGGCTTCTCGTGGAGGAGCACCTTGAATCCGTGCTTCTCCGCGGTGGTCTTCATCAGGGCCATGAGCTCCAGGTTGTGGTCGATGGCCAGGTTGGCCTGCTCGTACACGGGGGCGATCTCGAACTGGTTCGGAGCGACCTCGTTGTGCCTGGTCTTTATGGGGATCCCGAGCTTGTACGCGCCGAACTCCAGGTCCTTCATGAACTCCAGGACCCTGGCGGGGATGCATCCGAAGTAGTGGTCCTCGAGCTGCTGGTTCCTCGCGGAGTTGTGTCCGACGAGGGTCCTCTCGGCCATGATTATGTCGGGACGGAGGGCGTAGAGCGCCGCATCCACGAGGAAGTACTCCTGCTCCCATCCGAGATAGGAGAAGACGGTGTCGTTCTTGATGCCGAAGTACTTCAGGACGTCCTCGGCGGCCTTGGAGACCGCGGTCTCGGACTTGAGGAGGGGAGTCTTGTAATCCAGGGCCTCTCCGGTGTAGGAGATGAAGACGGTGGGGATGCACAGGGTGTCCCCGATGACGAACGCGGGGGACGAGGGATCCCATGCGGTGTATCCGCGAGCCTCGAAGGTGTTCCTGAGTCCTCCGGAGGGGAACGAGGACGCGTCGGGCTCCTGCTGGCACAGGAGCTTGCCGGTGAACTCCTCTATGCTCTCTCCCTTGCCGTAGGGCTCCGCGAAGGAGTCGTGCTTCTCCGCAGTGCCTCCGGTCAGGGGCTGGAACCAATGGGTGTAGTGGGTGGCTCCCATGTCCATCGCCCAGCGCTTCATGCCTGCGGCGACCTGCTCGGCCACGTCCCTCTGGAGGGTCATGCCCTGCTCGATCGACTCGTAGACCTTCTGCCTGGTGTCGGCGGAGAGGTACTTCCTCATGTTCTTCCTGTTGAATACGTTGCATCCGTAGTATTCGGACGTGGCGGGGGCCGGAGCGACGGCCTCCACGGGGGGCCTCATGAAGGCCTCCTCGACTGCATCGAATCTGGTGTATGTCATTGACCCTCATTCTACATACCTTGAATATAAACATTGCTACAAATACCGATGAAATATCAAAAAAACATCATATGGTTAGACAATTGTCTATCAAGATATTCATCATATCCGACGAGGATGAGGCGCATGCATCCATCGGGCCGCCGATCCGGCTTCCTCGTCCTCGATCCTTCTGTATTCTCTCCGCCCCATCCACATGAGCAGAACGCCTCCGATGACATGAATCGCGACCATGCTGTAGATTATCCCCTCGAATGAGTCGAATATGTATGCCGATATGGCATACAACGCGAGCTTCGCAAATCCCCATGCGAAGTAGAAGTTCATGGATAGCCTTGCCCTTCTCATCACCTGGAGCATCGATGAACCTATCCCCATGAGGGCCGAGAACGGTATCAGCAGTGCGGACACCCTCAGGGTCCACACGAACTCCGGCCTCAGAGCGGCCATTGATTCCTCATAGGTCATGATTACCATCAGCGGCTCTGCAAAAATGAGTATGAATGCTGTGAATGCTATTCCGAACAGGATCACCATCTTCGTAGCATAAGCAAAACCCTCGCCCATCTTCCGGTAGTCCTCCTGGCCGTATCCAGCGGAGCATACGGGGATCATGGCATTCTCATACGACCTCCCCGGAAGGTTCACCAGTTCGATGTATCTCCAAGCGTAGTTGTAATACATCACGGCATTCGTTCCGCCGGCCGCGATGATAAATACGCGCTGAATCAGGTCCGTAGCATTGGATATGACCGTCTGGATGGTCTTAGGGCCCCCGATCCCCATCACATCATCCACAGCCTGCCTGTCGCGGACAAACGCATCCCTGTTCAGCTTGACGATGGTTCTTCCTGTCAGATACCACCACAGCCCTATTGCCATAGACAGAAAAGCGGCCACACAGGTTGCAAGTCCGGCTCCGAATACTCCTAGCCCGAGTCCGTATATCAGTATCGGATCGATGGCCATGTTGAACACGGCAGCGCTGGCCTGGACAATCATGGCCTTTTTGGCGGCACCTTCCCCGCGGAGGGCGGACCCGATAACGGTCTCGCACAGCAGGATAGGAGAGAGAACGATGTAGGGGACGAGATACTGCATGCAATCGTCCATGACATCCCCGGCACCCATCAGCTCGATAGCGGGGCCGGAAAGAAGCGCTGCAATGATCGATCCAACTGCTGCAAACAGAACCGCGAGCACCAACGCCGATCCCGCGACCCTGTCCGCGCGACGGGGATCGCCGCCTCCGAGATGGAACGCTATGCCTGCGGTGACTCCTGTCCCTATCCCCAGGCCCGCGCACATCAGCAACCCATATATCGGAATCGCGGTAGCGACTGCAGAACTCGCCTCCGCCCCCAGGCCCGACACCCAGAATGTGTCTACGAACTGGTTCACCTGCACGACCGCCAGAGCAAGGAAGAATGCCGCGATCATGCTTCTTATCGCCCTGCGGGGATCCCCGAGCATCACGTCGAGGTCAGCGACTTTCTTTTCTAAGCGCACGCGTGCACACACGATTTCCACATTAATAACACGCAATGCATGTTGGATGAATCGCGGTCTCATCTTCCTGCGATTCCCAGTGGGTGTTACTCGCAGAAATTTCTTGCGAACAACAACTATCAATCAACTCCGCATACGATTGCTCTATGGGAATAGGCCGGAACCGCACAGAAAGTATTCTAGGCGATCCCCGCAGAACCCTTCTGTCGATGGCCCTCCCGATGCTGCTAGCTATCCTGGTGGAGAATCTGCAGACCTTCGTCGATGGGATGTGGTGCTCCGGCCTCGGAACCGAAGCGCTCTCAGCCATATCCATCTCGAGCTGCATCTATACGATGATCGTTGCACTGGGAACGGGAATGGCCGTCGGAGCCTCCGCCTCGATATCCAAGAGCATAGGCGCGGGCGACATGAGATCGGCTGAAAACGCCGTCCCTGCGATCATAGCCATCATTCTCGGAATGTCCGTGCTGTCCAGCATAGCGTTCTGGTTCCTGGCAGAACCGATCGTGCATTTCATTGGACAGGGGCAGCAGGATATCGAAACCTGCATGGAATACATCCGCCCATTCCTCGCGATGTCCTTCTTCCTGATGATGAATTCCGTGTGGGTCGGCATCCTCCGTGCCGAAGGAGCATCCATGATATGCATGGGCATGTCCTTAATGGCCTCAGGAATCAACATCACTCTGGATCCCGTGCTCATATACGGTCTTGACATGGGCCTAGAGGGCGCGGCCGTTGCTACCTGCATCTCCTATGCGGCGGTCACCTTCGTCGGATTCTGGTATTATCTATCCGGGAGAACGACCGTCAAAATGCGCTTCAGAGGATTCAGGCATGATAGAAAAGTGATCCGCGAGATGCTGTCCATCGGATGCCCCTGCTCGCTGGAGATGTTCGTGGCCCCGCTCCTGATGATTCCTCAGAACGCGATAGTCTTCTCCTGCGGAGGAAGCAACGGCATGGTGGCATACACGTATGCATTCAAGTTCATCGACATGGCCCTCATCCCGGCCAACGCCATCTCCAAATCATTGATTCCGATCATATCGGCGGAGATAGGGCAGAAAAGACCTGACAAGGTTCTAGAGAGCTGCCGCATCGCCTACCGCACAACCCTTCTCGTAGGATTCACATGCATGGCCGTCATCCTGATCGCGGCCGATGTACTGGTGGAGCTCTTCATGAATTCTGAGAGCATGGAGGCGGTACGCGATGAGATGGTTCTGGCGATGAGGATATTCTCCCTCACGTGCGTCTTCCACACATTCCGTCTCGTGGGCACTGCCATCCTCCAGGCCACCCGCCATGCCGTGCTCTCCAGCGCACTCACCCTTTCCAGAGAGCTCATGTTCCTAGGAACATTCTACGCGGCAAGCATGTATTCCATGGAGGCCATATTCTGGGCGTGCGATGCGACAAACTTCACGATGATGTTCATCATAACCGTGTTCGCATACCGCGCAGTCAGGGAATTGGTGAGAGAGATGGACGGGAAAGAGATGCGTCTAAAATCGATGATATCGATAAAATGATGGCCGCTTGGAATGAGGGGTTCGGAGAACCCCTCGTTTGATCAGATATCGTCCCCGGGATCGCCGTTCCTCTCTATAGCCTCGAGGACCGTGCTCCCGTCGTTGCCGTACTTCTTTTCCAGCTTCCTCAGCTCTGGATCCACGGGAAGATCCACCTCGTCAGCGTGGAAGATGACATACGGCCTTCCGTCCACATCCTGGATATCGGCCTTGACATCGTAGACCTCCTGGATCGTGTCGGAGGTTATGACCTGGGACGCCGTCCCGTCTGCATAGACATGACCTTTGCTGAACAAGATGACCCTGTCCGAGAACCTGGATGCGATGTTCAGATCATGGCATATAACCAGGACGATGATTCCCCTCTCATGCGCGATATCGCGCAGGAGCCTCATCGTGTAGATCTGATGGTAGATATCCAGATTGGATGTGGGCTCATCTAGCATCAGAAGCTCGGGCTCCTGGGCCAGTCCGCGGGCTATCATAACCCTCTGGTGCTGCCCCGCGGAAAGCTCGTTGAAGAACCTCATGGCATAATCGGTCATGTGCATCTTCGAGATGCAGTCCGCCGCGATCTCCATATCCTCTTTGGATACCGTGTATCCGGAGTGGGGATATCTTCCCATGAGGACGGTGTCCATCACAGTCATGGCAAAGGTCTCCCCCGACGTTTGCGGGACATATGCGATCTTCTTCGCCACATCCTTGAACGTCATCTCCTCAACATCCACGCCGTCGATCATCACCCGGCCTTCGGTAGGCTCCAAAATCTTGTTGATGGTGTACATCAGCGTCGATTTGCCCACACCATTGGGTCCCAGGATGCTAATCAGTCCCGGTTCGTCCATACGGAGATTGATGTCGCTCCATATTGGCAGATCGCCGTATGATACGCCGAGCCCCTCGATATTGATGCTGATAGTCAATTCACCAGATCTCCTTCTTCTGTCTCAGGATGAGCAGCATGAACACCGGCCCTCCCAGTATCGACGTAATTATTCCAATGGGCAGGCTGGGCATGACGGACTGCACGATGCAATCGGAGACCATCATTATGCACGCACCCATCAGCGCGGCCGCCGGTATGAGTACCTTGTTGTCCGAACCGACGAACATGCGCGCGATGTGCGGCCCCACCAGGCCTATGAAGCCTATGATTCCGGTGAAGCTCACGATCCCGGCCGCCATCAGGGAGACCACGGTCAGAACGATCATGCGGGCGCGGTTTATGTTGATCCCGATGCTCTTCGAATAAGCATCCCCCGAATTCATCGTATTCAGGATCTTCGCCATACACATCAGCGCGATGCCTCCGAACAGAGACACGACGAACAGGAACGGAATCTTCTCCCATCCTATGCCGTTCAACGAGCCGACCGTCCACGAATAAACCGATGATGCCGCGTTCGGGTCCGATACGAGCATCAGATAAGACTGGACCGCGTTGAATATGTACATCAGCGCGATACCCGACAGGATTATCGTAGCGGGAGAGGGCTTGCGGAACGTGGATATGAGAATGATGAACGCCGCAGGAATCAGCGCGAAGACAAAAGCATTGATGACCACGCCGTAGTTGCCGGGAATCAGCGATATGCCCATTGTCATGGCCAATGTGGCGCCCAGGGCTGCTCCTGATGATATTCCGGTGGTGTACGGATCCGCCAGAGGATTCTTCATCATGCTCTGCATCGCCGCTCCGGCCATTGCGAGACCCGTTCCAGCAAGAAGCGCTGCAACGACGCGCGGAAGACGCAGGTTCCAGATGATCTTCATGTCTGTGCTCATTATCTGATCCCAGTCGCCCAGCCTCTCGAATATGAGCTGGTATACTGTGACGAAATCGAGCTTGTACGGACCCATCCCCACATCCACCGCGAGGACGATCATCGCCAGGAACAGCACTACGATAAGCATCAGATTCTTGGCATACCTGTACGCCTTGTACCGCCTTATGATCTCCTCGTTCTCGGTTTCAGAGTGATCTATGCTCTGCAGCCTGCCAATGCATTCGCCGGTGAGCCTCATCTTCTGGCTCAGCTCGGTGACCTTGGTTCTCAATTTCAATTTAGACATCGAAACCTTCCATCATCGGATGACAACGCCTGTCAGTCTGAAGTGGGCAGATAATAACGTGATTGATTTCAGAAGGCAATTATCCGAGACGTGGAGCGTATAGTCGATGCCGTTCTCGCTACGCGTCCATACAGAGACCGCGTCCCCATCGGAGTCGTCTTCAGCAATCAAAGTATAGAGAGTCGCATCCAGACGGTCGTGTTCATCGAATATCAGATTCAACGAGGCTTCATGGCTGATCCCGCCGGAATCGAACTCCACATCGAGCGTGTACAGCCTGTACCCTCCTCTGAAACCTATGAATTTTGATTCTCCGGTCCCGACGCACTGCTCTCCGTCGCATATGCCTTCGAATGAATACGCGCGATCGACTTCTCTCTCATCGGGATTGGCCGACGTCCAGCCCTCGTATAGAAGGAAGGCTGATGCCGATCCCGCGATCAGAAGCGCAACGAACGCCGCCGTGATGGCCGCATCGCCGATCGTTATCTCCAATTGCACACCTCAAAATGGCAGATGGAGGGGCGAACCCCTCCTGTTTGTCATCAGTCACCTGCGTAAAACAGAACATCCTTGACGGTGTCGTAGGTGTACTGGTATTCTCCGGTACCGTATATCCCCATGAATTTCAATCCCTGGTTCACGATATCCTCTACGGGAAGATCCCATCCGTACATGTAGTTCCCGACAGATGCGAGGAACGACAGCTCCATCGGCCCGGACGCCCAAATCCATCCGTAGACGAAGAGGTCCACGTCTTCATCGGTGTACTCCCTCATACCTGCCAGACGCTGGTTGTAGATCGTCTTGAAATAATCTGGAGTGATCGACTCGTTTCCGACGGCCCCGAATGGTCCGGGGACGGTTCCGACCATGAGGTCGCATCCATATTTCTTGCAGAGCTGCGCGAACTGCTCGTCGGTCAGAGTCTCCTTCCAGGCCTTGCTTCCGGAGAGGCTGATGTTGTCGACGAGATCCACTATGCCGAGCCTGAGGAGATTCTGGTATTCGCCGGAATCCCCTTTGAATATATCGTAGGTGCCGTCGTTCTTGCTCTCGGATGTGTATAGGTACGAACCGAGGACCTTCTTCTTCTCGGAATCCGTCAGCTTGGAGACTTTGTCTGTGATCTGCTTCATCACTCCATCGTACCAGGTAACCCATTCCACGGCCTTTCCGTAGTTGTGGAACATATAGCCCGCAGTGAGCATGCCGTTGGCGGTGGCTCCATTCTCCCAAGAGGGGAGACGGAGGATCTGTACATTCGTACCTTCGAGAGCGTCCTCGAGGTATCCGGTATTGTTCGCGTACTCTGAATTGAACCAGACGGTGAGATATCCGTTGCCGTACTCCTTGGCGACAGCGGCGATTTCCTCCGCATTCGGAGTCTTGTGGTTGCCGATGTTGCCGATCTTGCTGTAGTCGATAACCGAGGCATACTCCTTCCAGAAAACGGACTGTCCTCCGTTCCTGTTAGGGTCTCCGGCCCTGTAGTCTGTTGCGACGATGGCTTCAGGAGCAAGAATCATCTCCATCTCCAGAGTCTGCGTGAGGATGTTAGCAAGATGAAGCGGAGCCCCCATGTCGTATGTCCTGATCTTATAATTGCAGTTGATGTAGTTGACCTCTCCCGCATAATCCTTATCGATCAGCTTCTTCACAAGTTCGACATCTTTCTCGTCAATCACGCCGTCGTAATTGGCATCGGCCATGAATTCATCGACGTAGTCGTATCCGTTCTTTATGAGTCCCTGAATGTATTCCACATCGGCGGAGGTTATGTCGTCGTCGCAGTTCGCATTCCCGAGAATCATGAGACGAGCAGGATAGGGGGCCGTCTCATCATCCATCTTCTGAAGGGCCTTCCCTAAGGAGTCTTTGTTTTTGCTGGCATCCGAATTGCCATCATCAGTCTTGTCGCTTCCGCCGAGCATGACCGCTGCGGCCGCGACAACCACAACCACGATGGCTATGGCTACAATCGCTTTTATCTTACTATCCATTAGAAAACCTACTTGGGGTGTTTTACAGATATTGGATGTATAATCCAATATAGAATACATAGTAGTTATTTATAAAACTATGTCTGGTTTCAACCAGAAGGACCTAAATCGATTGTTCTCATAACTGCTTATTACATCGAATGAGAAAAGGTGCTGATGTAAAGATAATAAGGTTGCCCGCCTTACAGTATGATGGAGAATAAGGGATGGCATTCAAGCTGTTCAAGAACGGTGACGAGCTCTACGAGGAAAGCAAGGAGCTCATCAAAAGGGGTGACTTCGCCAAAGCGCGCAGCACCCTCGTCAAATCTATAGACAAGGACGGGGGCGTCGACGATGTCGCCGCCGTGCAGGTAGCTCTCATCGATCTCAGAGACCGCCTGACCAGCGTGTCGGCTTATCAGAATCTTCTCAACACCCTGAACAAGCTCGAATCGGCCAAAGAGGTGGATTTCGGACTGGACGTTCTGGACGTCGAGGAGCTGAAGACCGAGTGCTCCCTGACGATAAGGAAGATCAACATACTGTCCGCCGGAGGAACCGGTCAAGCGCTCGTCGACAAGGGCAAGGAGCTGCAGAAGCTCGCGCAGGACTACCAGGCCAAGATAGGGAACAGGAGCCTCCTGATCATCTCGCTCTTCAAGAAGGACACTTCCGTCACGGGGGAGACCGAGTTCTACAACCTCATGGCGGTCGCCTACGAGACCATGGCCGACGGCGTCGTCTACGACAACCCGGCCCAGGCCGCCGAATACCAGCAGATCGCTGCAGGATACAGGCAGCAGAACGGGCAGTCCACCGAGGAGAACATGCGCAAGGTCAGGGCATACGCCGCCACCTGCACATGCTGGATCTGCGGGAGGATCGCCACGGGGGAAGGCATCCACTTCTACTCGGCCCCTGCCGACGTATCGCCGTCTCTGGAGGACAGATCGACGACCGCGGGCAAGACCAGGGCGGATGCCAAGCACATCTACATCTGCCGCGCGTGCTACACCGCGATATCCAACCGCTCCGACGAGATCTCCAAGGCGTACTACGACCAGGCCATGCAGCAGATGGCCGCCATGGAGGCGAGGCTCCAGGCCCAGATAGCGGCCCTCCAGAGCCAGATCTCCTTCGCCAGGATGAGAGACTGATACGATGGACGACATCGTGGAGCTGCGCTGCAAGTACTGCGGCGCGCCATTGGACCGCAAGGACATCGAGTCCGACTCCCCGTACATCACATGCCCGAGCTGCGGCACGACCCAGCAGCGCATGGACGCCAAGAAGTACATGGAGCAGATGATGGGGCAGATCCAGAGCTGGATCGCCAGGACCATCCCGGGAGGATTCAGCCTCAGCCAGACCGAGAACGTGGATCCGATCGCGAGGCACAACATCTTCGTTAACAACATCAAGCCGTGCGTGGACGTGGAGATAAACGAGTACAGGTTCGCCCTGAACGATGTGATCTCGTCTCCACTGATTGTCCTCCCCTTCAGCAAGGGGAAGCCGGCGAAGGCGTCCCATTCGTCCACCCAGGCGTTCGAGTTCGATGCCAAGCTCAAGAGCGTGTCCCCCATGGCAGTGGACGACGAGAGCAAGGCCGCCCTGAAGACGGGCGAGGGCATCGCCAACGCCTACGCCATGATCGTGAACAACTCCAAGCTCCTCACCGATACCACGCCGGGGCGCTTCGCGCTGATGGCCAACAACTTCAAGGAATCTGCCGAGGCGATCAAGAAGAGCAAGGGCTACGAGGCCCTGGCATCGAGGCTGAACGCCCTGTCCGAGGTCTGCATGGCATCCGACATGGTCCTCAACGGAGACGCCCTCGGATGCTCGGCCAAGGCGGAGGCGGCCATGAACGCGCTGGAGAAGGCGAAGAGCGAGGTCCTCGCGAACCCGCGCCTCGCCATGACCCTCCGCGCCGTCGACCTCGAGATAGAGCAGTGCAAGACGCTGAAGAACGTGGCGGACATGGTCAACACCGGAAGGACGAAGGACCCCCTCAAGGTCCTGACCCTGATCACCGGGATCGCGGCCATAGAATACCCGTCGAACCCCAAGTGGGACCGCCTCCTGATGAAGGAGGACAGGGACTACGAGCTCTTCGGATACGTCAAGGACGTCGTGGCCGCCAAGAACGGCGGGACCATCCCCATATGCACCGGCGGAGGGGACGTGCTGTATCCGTTCTGGGATGTGGATCTGAATTACAGCTTCACCACGGGATCCCTGTTCTCGAAGAAATCGGTGGTCGTCACCGAGGACCTGATGGTCCCCGCGACGTTCCCGATAAGCGCGGATGCGCTGTCGGATCCCCGCAGAGGGCTGACGGACATCTTCGCCGCCGCCCCCGAGAGCTCCATAATCAGCAAGCTGAAGGGGGAGGAGAGCAGCATAAGCGGCGGCGCCGGGATCGGAAGGCTCGCGGACTCCGCGGCGGAGAACTCGCCGGGATCCAGGACCGTGATCCTCCCGCTGTGCACCAAGATGGAGGCGGCGAGGCTGGTGGAGATGTATCTCGACCAGTGCTCCCGCACCCACTCCAAGCTCAAGCTCAGCAAACCCTGCGTGAAGAGGCTCGTGTACGTGCCCTGCACGCTGTCCGGAGGCAGGATAGTGCTTCCGGATTCGTTCAGAAGGATGGAACCCGCTGTCGTCAACGACATCGGAATGGACAGGCTCATCAAGATTTGAGGGATGTAGATGACGGAAGAGAAGGGAATGAACCCCAGGACCTGGAGCGCCATCGCTCTGGGAGCGCTCCTGATATCGGTCGCGCTCGGACTGATACTCTACTGGCAGACTGACAGTCTGCTGAGCGCATTCGCAGCCATACTGCTGATTTTCGGCGCTTACATGGCGGTATCGAGCTTCTTCAGGAACGGCAGGAAGGACAGTTTCGGGCCCTCCGACGCGGACGCCTCCCTCGCAGGCGGGGTCATAGTCGCCGGAGTCGGTGCGACATGCCTCGTATGGGACGCCACCGGAGAGGTGACGATCACCGCAGCCGTGCTCATAATCATCGTGGCCGTCGTCGGAATAGTGATGGCCGTCAAGAACAGGAACGTGTGAAAGATGGCAGTGGATGAGAAAGTCAGGTCCGAGATGAAGAGCGAGATGTCCCTCACCGAGAGGATAGCCCTCTACATCCCGGGATACAGAGGATACAGGGAGAAGAACCTCCGCAGGGAGGAGGACAGGGCGGTCAGGAACGAGGTCGCCCGCGCGCTGCAGGGCACCAAATCCGAGCTCGGATCCATCCAGAGGGAGCTGGCGAGCCAGCCCGACCTCATGCTCGACGTCGAGAGGATAAGGACGAAGGTCGACACCTACGACGTCATGGTCAGGAAGGCCGTGAACGGATACTCCGCGTTCCACGCGGCGGTGAAGATCAGCGAGGACGACCTCGACGCGCTCGTGAAATGGGACGCGAAGCTGGTCGACGACATAGCCCTCCTCAGGGAGGCGACCACCGACCTCATGGACCACGTCGACAAGGGCGCAGCCACCAGGGAGGAGATCCGCAACCTCGAGAGGGGAGTGGACGCCATGATAGAGGCTTACGATCAGAGGGAGTCGGTCATGAAGGGATTCGCCGACGACAAGGAGTGATGAGACATGGGAAAGAGCAATGTCGTGTTCTGGGAGAACCAGGGACCCGATGACATAATCTACGCGTACGAGCACGACGACCTGAGGACCCTGACGTCGGTCACCGTCCCCGAGCATGCCGTCGCCATATTCGCCAGGGACGGCCAGCTGACAGGGGTTCTCGAGCCCGGAAGGCACATGATCACCTCGTCCAACATCCCCTGGCTGACGAAGCTGTACAACCTCGCCCTCGGATACAAGGAGACCCCGTTCAAGGTGCAGATCATCTTCGTGTCGCTGAAGATATTCAACGGCAAGTGGGGCATCCGCGCCATGATCAAGGCCGCCCAGGGATACGACGTCCCGGTCACCCTCATGGCGAACGGCGACTACCAGTTCCGCATCGACAACGTCCCCGTGTTCTACACCCAGGTGCTCGGAGGACTCCAGTCCTACACCACCGGCGACGTGAACGCCTTCATGAAGAGCTTCATCAACGAGCAGGTCACCCAGCAGCTGGCGAAGCAGTACTACATGGAGGTCTACGGCGGGCTCGAGAAGGCCTCGACCACGACCAAGGTCATGATCGAGCAGTACTTCCAGCAGAGGGGCATCGAGCTGCTCTCGCTGAAGATCGCCGAGGTCCGCACTACCGAGGAGGACCAGAAGAAGATCTTCGAGTACCTTCAGTTCAGCAGCAGCAACGGAGAGGCGTTCAAGAGGTACGAGGTCATGGACAGGATGGCCGACGCCATAGGCAACTCCGAGGGAGGAGCGGCCATGGGAACCGGCATGCTCCTGTTCCCCCAGATGTATCAGCAGCTCCAGCAGCAGCCCCTGTACGGAGTGCAGGGACAGCAGCAGGCGGCCGCCCAGCAGGCCCACAAGGTGCTCTGCCCGTACTGCGGATCGCCCAACGACTACCCGTACAAGTTCTGCAACAACTGCGGAAAGCCCTCGCCCCAGGCGCAGGCGCAGCCCCAGAACCCCCAGCCCGCCCCTGCCGGCGGAGCTGCGAAGTTCAGGAACTGCCCGTACTGCGGCCAGGACATCAGCGGCCTCCCGAAGACCCCCAAGTTCTGCCCGTACTGCGCCGAGCAGCTGTTCTGAAACCCAAGCCGGGGCCTCCCCGGCACATTACCTTCTCTCATCCTCCTTCGATCGACCTGTATTCACCTTCATCGGGCCGTACTGTCATCCAATCATGCATCCATCATTTTCGATTATCGTATTAATTATACGATATCAGTAGAATTATTACGAAATTCAACGAAATATGATAAGTTATTACGAATAATACATCCAATTGTCAAAACTATTAAATACTGTGAATGACAATCATTATTACAGGAGGTAAGCAAACATCGGTAAACGTGAAGTAACCAGGATCTGCGGCGAGAATCGCTTCGACGGAACGAGCACGGAGAAAGACGGGTCGATAGACGCTTGTCTCCGGTGTGTTTGTCGAACGGTTCGCAAGACTCGACTGATGACCGCGACAAACGATTTACCCTTCCCAAGGGGTTCTGGATTCTGTTTGGAAAAAGCTTTTTTCCCATCATCCGATTCGATGGCTGTATGAAAGAGCTCAAAGACTTCGTCACTGAGATTCCCGACTTCCCGAAGGAGGGCATCATCTTCAGGGACGTCACCACCATCCTCAGCGATCCCGAAGGCCTCCACATGGCGATAGACGGCCTCGTCGATATGATGAAGGATGTCGATTTCGATCTGGTCCTGGGTTCCGAGTCCAGGGGATTCATCTTCGGGGCCCCCGTCGCCTATGCGATGAACAAGGGTTTCATCCTCGTCAGGAAGAAGGGCAAGCTCCCCAGGGAGACGATCTCCGAGAGCTACGCGCTGGAATACGGCACCGCGACCCTCGAGATGCACAAGGACGCCATCAAGCCCGGACAGAAGGTCGTCATCATCGACGACCTCGTTGCTACCGGCGGAACGACCGAAGCGGTCATCCGGATGGTCGAGCGCGAAGGCGGGAAGGTAGTCAAGATCGGATTCGTCATCGAGCTCGCCGGCCTCAAGGGAAGGGAGAAGCTCAAGGGATACGATGTGGACTCCCTGATCATCTACGAGGGGAACCGATGAAGGTAATCTGCGACGGGATAAGGGACGGCTGGTTCGACGACAGGTTCGGAGCCAAAGGCGACGTCTTCGTCAACGGCATGCCCGGCCTGTCCCCCGGATTCGAGATCGTCGATGCTCCGGAAGGAACGAAGAGCTTCGCGGTCGTCCTGGACGACTACGACGCTGTCAGCGCCAGCGGATTCGATTGGATCCACTGGCTGATCTCCGATCTGAAGGCCACGAAGGTCGAAGAAGGCGCGTCGCACCGCAACCCCCCGTTCACCGAGGGGGCCAACAGCTGGTTCAGCGCGCTCGGCAACCTCGACAGGGAGCATGCCACCGGATACGGCGGTCCCGCTCCTCCGAACGGCCCCCACAGGTACACCCTCAAGGTGTTCGCCCTCGATACCGTCCTGGACCTGCCCCGCGGATTCAGGATGAACGACCTGTACTTCGCGATGGACGGGCACGTCCTCGCTCATGCCAAGATAATCGGCAGATACGGACAGTGAAGCGTCCGAAACGATGGCGGCCCTGCCGGGAATCGAACCCGGATTGCTAGTTCCGAAGTCTAGCAGGATATCCGCTACCCCACAGGGCCCGTCCATCAATCATCCAAGGGCGATATATGGCTATTGGGTCCGGGAACGCCTGGACAAAAGTGTTTATCCCCCGTCGGGAATTCGCGTGGCATGCCTAAGGTGATCATGAACCACGGGGCCGGCGGGGAGCTCATGCAGCAGTTCCTCGGCGACCACATCACGAAGCATTTTCCGAAGATGAATGCCGAAGTCCCCCTCGATTCCATGGACGACTCGGCCGTCGTCGACGACGTGGTCTTCACCATAGACGGGCACACCGTCAAGCCCCTGTTCTTCCCAGGCGGGGACATCGGGAAGATATCCGTGGCCGGCACCGTCAACGACATCTCCGTCATGGGCGCGAACCCGATCGCCCTTGCCTGCTCCGTCATCATCGAGGAGGGCCTCGACATCGACGTGGTGGACAGGGTCATGGACTCCATGGGAAGGACCGCCGCAGGCGCGGGGGTTCCGATCGCGACCGGGGACACCAAGGTCGTGGAGGCCGGCGCCGTGGACCAGATGGTCATGTCCACTTCCGCCATCGGCAAGAGATCCCCCCTCCTCGACTCGGACCTCGCGAAGGCGGCCGAGTACAGACCCGTCGAGCACCGCTGGTGCACCGATTCCAACGTCAGACCGGGAGACGCGATCATCGTCTCCGGATACGTCGGAGACCATGGGGTCGCCCTCCTCTCCTTCCGCGAAGGATACGGGTTCGAGAGCGAGGTGCAGAGCGATGTCGCCCCCCTCAACAAGATGATCGCGGAAGGCCTGAAGGCCGGAGGCATCGTCGCCATGAAGGATCCGACCAGGGGAGGACTCGCCAACACCCTGAACGAATGGTGCGGGAAATCCCACATCGGGATGGACATCGACTATGCGTCCATCCCCCTCAGGGACGGCGTGGTCAACGCCTGCGAGCTCCTCGGAATCGATCCCCTCAGCATAGGCAACGAGGGGAAATGCGTCATGGGAGTCGTCCCCGAGATGGCGGACGAGGTCCTGAAGGCCATCAGATCCACTCCCGAGGGGAAGGACGCGGCGATCATCGGATACGCCGTGGACGGACCCGAAAGGGTGGTTCTCAGGACGGAGGTCGGAGGACGCCGCATCCTGGAGGCTCCCGCCGGAGACCCTGTGCCCAGGATATGCTGAGCCCCGCATCGCTCATATATCCCCGCGGCATCATATCTTCAGAGGATTAAGATGGTGGAATTCCTTCCGTTCGAGGGCTACAGACCCAACATCAAAGCCGGCGAGCACATTGGCGACCGCATCTCGCCGCCCTACGACGTCATAGGGCCGGAATACCTTAAGGAGCTGCAGTCCAAACCGTGCAACATAACCAGGCTCACCCTGAGCCCCGATGCCGACAAGAGGTACCACGGAGCCAGGAAGGAGCTGGAGCAGTGGATCGCCGACAACGAGCTGAAGCAGGACACGCCCTCGTTCTACATCTACGAGCAGACCTTCGACGACCATGGGGCCAAGAAGGTCAGGAGAGGGATCGTCGGCATCCTCAGGACCGAGAAGTACGAGGACGGCAACATCATCCCCCACGAGGAGACGTTCTCCAAGGTCAAGGCGGACCGCCTGAACCTCCTGAGGGACATGGAGGCCCATCTCGAGTCCATATTCGGAATCTTCCAGGGACTGTCGCCGGAGCTGTCCAAGAAGATCAGGAACAACGAGAAGCTCGTCTTCCGCTACGTCGATTCCGACGGAGTCGAGCACAGATACTACAGGATCGCGGATCCGGAGATCAACAAGGCCATCACTGAGGAGCTGAAGGACCAGAAGATGCTCATCGCCGACGGCCATCACAGGTACGAGACCGCCCTGAACTATGCTCTCGAGAACCCCGACGACCCGAAGAAGCAGTACGTCCTGGCGACCCTGGTTCCCTCGGACGACGAGGGACTGGTCATATGGCCCACCCACAGGCTGATCAGATCCGGGAACATATCCGAGAAGAACGCCGTCAAGGGTATAGAATCCGCACTGGAGACCAAGGAGGTCTCCAGAGAGGAGATGCTCGCCCAGCTCCCCGAGCACATGATGGGCATCGTCATGAAGTCCGGGAAGTGCCTCCTCGCCGATTACGCGGGAGACCCCGCGAACATACTGTCCGCGCTCGACACCTACGTCGCCCAGCAGAAGATCCTCTACGGAGTCTACAAGGCCGACGAGGGCAAGGCGGAAATCTCCTACGATGCGGAGATCGACGACGTGCTGAAGAAGATGGACGCGAAGGAGTACGACGCGGCCATCGTCCTGAACGATCCGAGCCTGCAGACCATATGGGATCTCGCCATGAAGGGCAAGCGCATGCCCAAGAAGACCACGTTCTTCTTCCCCAAGATCTGGTCCGGGTTCGTGATATACCCGATGTTCTGAAAACCGAGGGGTTTCGACCCCTCCTTTCTCCTTCTCTTTCCCCTTCCTCCCTCAGCTTATGCTCAACCGCCAAAGCATAAGCATAAGCATAAGCAGATGGGAAATACATGCTTCCGACCAATTCCGGCAATCTTCACCGCGACGGACTCGAGCTTCCATCGGTGTCCAGATGCTATTCTTTCGACGACGCGATTAATGCCGAAGCCTCCGTATCCGACATAAGACTGCCCTTGATTGAGGATTTTCTGAACCGTATCGGAAGCGATATGATGAACGAATCCTTGGATCTTGATACGGCAGTGACATCCATGAGGCTTGTATGCGGACCTCCTGGAGCGTCCAGACCGCTAAACATCGCTCTGATGATGTTCAACGATCATCCGGAGATGTTCTTCCCCTATGCGTGGATCGACGTGGTCCTGATGCCGGATCCGACGGGCGATGGCATGGAGGAGAGAACGTTCAAAGGCCCTGTCTATCTGCAGATCATCGAAGCTCTGAGATTCATCAGGAACAGCGTCATAGCGGAGAGAATCTACAAAACATCCGATCGGTTCGAGTCCATACGCGTATTCAACTATCCATTCGAAGCCGTCAGAGAAGCCGTAGTGAACGCAGTGTATCACCGCGACTACAGAATCAATGAGCAGATCACCATCACTGTCACTCCCGAACACATGGAGATCAAGAGTTTTCCGGGACCAGACGGAGAGAACACGGATGAGGATCTGAAGAACCTAGAGATGCATTCGGCGTCCTATCGCAACAATCGTTTGGGAGATTA
>ERZ808246.600-NODE-600-length-29263-cov-46.370926_pt1 | contig 29263 bp, 26 predicted proteins | sample MGYA00521083_ERZ808246 | MGnify/ENA primary metagenome ERZ808246 (study PRJEB31516, sample SAMN03275577) | gut metagenome | biome: mammalia-associated habitat; material: feces | host: Papio cynocephalus | place: Kenya | collected 2012-07-07 ...
TACAACAAGTACTACGACACCGGTTACAAGACCGACGTCGAGAAGATCACCATCAAGGGCGATCAGATCACATTCACCCGCAACGGCAAGAGCGCAACCGCCACATACAAGTACGACGGATACAAGATCCTCGACTACGCCAAGGGCAACCGTGGCGTGCGATACCTGTTCACCGCCACCGGCGACGTCCCTGAAGGCGCGCCGAAGGCAGTGCAGTTCTCCGACCACGGCATAGCCCCGGGCAAGGCCGCGCACTTCCACATCTTCTCGGGAGACTCGCAGGCGGAGACCCTCAAGGAGATGGACAACTGGCCGACCTACTACCCCGCTTCGATGAGCGCCGATGAGGTGGCCACGGAGATGCTGGCCCACTGATCGCAAACATCTGAAGCGGCGCGGAACAACCCGTTCTGAAGATCCGCGCGGAAAACAGAACACACATAAGAATGGTGCGCATCCATGATGTTTGGATGCGCACCATTCGTTATCTCGGCCGCCATTCCGTCTTGCCATGCGACGGATCGCACCCCACGGCAAGACGGCATGTCGCCGAATCCACTGAATCGTCAGATGGAGCGGGACGCCGATTCCTCGCCAAGCGCGGCCTTTTTCTGGCATTCCGGGCATAATCCGAACACTTCCAGCGTGTGCCGTTCAATGGTGAACCCGTATTTGCGCGAGATGCCACGCAGCCAGGATTCGGACGGCGATTCGATCTCCACCGTTTTGCCACACCGCGTGCACACCAGATGATGGTGGTGCCCGTCATCGCCGCACAGGCGGAACAGCTGCTGCCCGTCCATGCGCACGGTATCGGCCTCGCCCGCGTCGGCCAGAGCGTTCAGCTGACGGTACACGGTGGCGAGTCCGACCTTCACGCCCTCGTCCTCAAGCCGGCGATGCAGATTCTGCGCGGAGATGAATTCGCTGCTCGCCTTGAGCGCGTCATGAATGAGTTCCTTCTGCTTGGTGTTCCGCTCCACGCCGTCAATCCGCCAATCTGCCCATCCACGGGCCATTGCAATATGCGCATCCGAACTCCGCATCCGGATGCGCATACGTCATCAATCTGAAATTACCTGATACACCTTTATATATCAGACCTTATATATCAGCGACCTCAGGACTTCCTCAGATCGTCCCAGCATCCCGTCGCCTCAAGGTCGGCCACGGTTTTGGCGGTGTCGTCGGTCAGCACCGTGATATGCCCCATCTTGCGGTCGTGGCGCACCTCGGCCTTGCAATAATCGTGCACGTTCCATTCGGGATGGTCGGCGATGAGCGCGCGCGTCGGAGCGACATGCTGTCCGAGCACGTTGACCATGACGGCGGGCTTGAGCAGCTGCGGCTGTTCGAGCGGCCATCCGGCGATGCCGCGGATATGCGCGTCGAACTGGTCGAACGAGCACGCCTCGATGGTGTAGTGGCCGGAATTGTGCGGGCGCGGGGCCAGTTCGTTGACGATCACCTTGTCGTCCTTGGTGATGAACAGCTCGATGGCCAGGATGCCGGCCAATTCGAAGCCCTTCGCCAGACGCAACGCGAGTTCGTGGGCCTCCTTCGCGACCCCATCGCTGACCTCCGCCGGAGCGATGGTCATGTGCAGGATGTTGTTGCGGTGCTCGTTGCGCACGATCGGGAACGTCACGTAATCCTTGCCGTTGCCAGCGACGAGGATGCTCGCCTCGAAGGCGAAATCGACGAATCCTTCGAGGATGCTCGGCGGGAAGCCGCCACCGCGGTCGGCGCGGGAACGGACCTTCTCCAAGTCGGCATCGGAACGCAGCACCGTCTGGCCGTGGCCATCATAACCGCCGGAACGGGTCTTGAGCACCGCCGGATAGTGAATCTCGTCCAGAGCCTCGTCGACCTCCTCGACGCTGTTCACGGCCTTCCACGGAGCGGTCGGCGTGCCATGGTCGTTGATGAACTGCTTTTCGTGGACGCGGTCCTGCGTGACGCGCAGCAGGTCGGTGCCCTGCGGCGCGGCTGCGAGGGAGCGCACCTCGTCGATGGCGTCGGCGTCCACGTTCTCGAATTCGTAGGTGAGCACGTCGGATTTCTCGGCGAGTTCGCGGATGGCGGTGATGTCGTCGTATTCGGCGGTGACTTGGAAGTCGGCGACCTGCGCGGTCGGGCAATCCGGCGTCGGATCGAGTACGCCGATGCGGAAGCCCATGTAGCGTGCGGACAGGGCCATCATGCGGCCGAGTTGCCCACCACCGACGATACCGATGGTGGCGCCCGGCATCAGACGTTCGATGCGGCCGTTGGTTTCCTCAGACAAGCTGGGCATTGGATTCAGCCACCTTCTTCTTCAAGGAGTCGCGGTATTCCTGCAGCGCGTCCGCCAGACGCTCGTCGGTGGTGCTCAGAATGCTCACGGCCAGCAGACCGGCGTTCGTGGCACCGGAGTTGCCCACCGCGGTGGTGGCGACCGGAATGCCGCCGGGCATCTGCACGATGGACAGCAGCGAATCCCAGCCGGACAGCGCATGGGAGCGGACCGGCACGCCGATGACAGGCAGCGTGGTCTGGGCGGCCACCATGCCCGGCAGATGCGCGGCGCCGCCGGCGCCCGCGATGATGACCTTCAGTCCGTTGGCGCGCGCGCTGTGCGCGAACTCGCCCATGAGCTCCGGAGTGCGGTGGGCCGAAATCACCTGCTTCATGTACGGCACTTCGAATTTGTCGAGCATTTCGCAGGCATGCTTCATGGTCTCCCAATCGCTCGCCGACCCCATGATCACTGCGACTTCTGGCTTGTTATCTGCCATCAAAGGACCTCCGAAAAGAATTCAAGAGAATGTATTCCAGAACACCGCTTACTTTACGCACTCGGCTCGATGTGCAGCACGACCTTTCCAAAAACATCGCCGTCGACGATTCTGCCGAACGCCGCGCGGGCATCTGCGAGCGCGTAGACGGAATCGATGACGGGATGCAGGTCGGCGTGTTCCACGAACCGGAGCAGCCGTGCGAAGTCCTCCCGTGATCCCATGGTGTTGCCTTGCACGCGGATGTCCTGGAAGAAGATGCGGGTGAGTTCGGCACCCGGCTGGTCGCCTGTGGTGGCGCCGCAGATGGCGATGGTGCCGCCCGGGCGCACGGATTTGACGGAGTGGCTCCATGTGGCCGCGCCCACCGATTCGATGACCGCGTCGACTTTGCGCGGCAGGCGCGATCCGGTTTCGAATGCCGCGTCCGCGCCGATCTCCATCGCACGCCGGCGCCGGTCTTCGCTGCGGGAGGTGACGAACACCTCCAGTCCGGCGGCGTGGGCGAGCTGTATCGCCGCGGTGGAGACGCCGCCGCCCGCGCCTTGGATGAGGACGGTGTCGCCCGGCTTCACGTTCGCGGAGGTGAACAGCAGCGAGTATGCGGTCAGCCAGCTGGTGCCGAGCGCCGCCGCCTCGTCGATGGTGAGGTTGGCGGGTTTGGCGAATACGTTGGCGCTGGGCACCTGGGTGCGTTCCGCCATGGTGCCCGCGTATTTCTCGGAAAGGATCGTGCGCCGCTCCCCCGGCATCACGCCCGCGCCATCGGTGCCGACGAAGGTGTACGGCACCACCTCCGTGCCGGCTTTCAGTCCTTTGCGCACGGGGATGTCCTCTTCCAGGATTCCGGCCGCGTCGGTGCCGAGGATCATCGGGGTCTGCTCGGCGGAAAGACCCACGCCCTGCAGGCTCCACACGTCGTGGTGGTTCACGCTCGCCGCCTTGACCCGGATGGTGGACCAGAACGGCTTGGTTTCGGGCTCCGGCATGTCGCCCACTTCGAGGACGCCCAGCGGGTCGTCATGATTCACGCCTGCGGCGTATACGGCTTTCATATGCACGCTCCTTTGCGGTCGTATCGTTTTCCATCGTTTTCGCGCGCGTTCCGCGCGTGCCCCTCCTCTATTGTGCCGCAGTTGAGAAGACTTTGCGGTTATTTGCCCGCGAATACCCTTCCAGGGGCATACAGTGAGATAGGATTTCGCAGTTGCAGGGCTTAGAAGGAAGGGGTTCCACGCACGATGACCGCTGGCATACTGGATTCGATACATTCCCCGGCGGATGTGCATGCCCTCTCCGACCGGCAGCTTGACGATCTCTGCGGGGAGATCCGCAAGACCCTGCTTTCCTACGGTCATCTGCATGGAGGTCACATCGGTTCGAATCTCGGCGTGGTCGAACTCACCGTCGCCATGCACCATGTGTTCGATTCCCCGCATGATCGTTTCGTGTTCGACGTGTCGCATCAAAGCTATGTGCACAAGATGCTCACCGGCCGCGCGCGGGCGTATACGGACGAATCCCGTTTCGGAGAGGTAACGGGGTTCACCAATCCGGCGGAAAGCGAACACGATTCCTTCGTGCTCGGCCATACCGGCACGTCGATCTCCCTGGCCTGCGGCCTTGCGAAGACCCGTGACATGCAATGCGAAGTATCGGGGCACGCCGACATCGGCAACGTGATCGCCGTCATCGGCGACGGTTCGCTAAGCTCCGCGATCGCCTTCGAAGGATTGAACAACGCCGCGCAGCAGGGCGGCAACCTCATCATCATCATCAACGACAACGAGATGTCGATCGCCGAGGATTTCGGCGGCATGTACGGCGGACTCGCACGTCTGCGCGCGTCGAACGGCACCGCGGAGCCCAATATCTTCAAGGCGTTCGGCCTTGACTACCGTTACGTGGAGCAGGGCAACGACGTGCATGCGCTGGTGGAGGCGCTGCGCGGCGTCAAAGACACCGACCATCCGGTCGTGCTGCACGTGCACACCGTCAAGGGTCTGGGTTTCGAGCCCGAAGGCCCCGTGGAGCATGGCTCCGACGGGTGCAATCAGACCAACACGCAACCCCATGCGGGGCAATGCGAGGCGAACCATTGGCAGAATCCGGACGTTTCAATCAACAAGCCGTTGGACGCGCGGAAGTATTACGGCGAAATGGCCATGGCCTCCCTCGAACCGCGGTTCGCCAAGGAACCCGGTTTGGTGGTCATCTCCCCCGCGACGCCGGGCTCGAACGGCATCACACGTGATTTCCGTGAGCGCGCCGGCCGCCATTACGTCGACACCGGCATCGCCGAGGAGCATGCGGCGGCTTTCGCGGCGGGCATCGCGAAGGCTGGCGGCAGACCGGTTCTGGCCACTTCCGCCACGTTCTTCCAGCGCACGTTCGACCAGTTGCAGCAGGAGCTGTCGCTGAACCGGGTTCCCGCGACGCTGCTGATTTTCGGCGCGGGCATCTCCGGCACGGACAACACGCATTCGGGCGCGTTCGACATGCCGATGTTCGCGAACGTGCCGGATCTGACGTGTCTGGCTCCCGCCAATGGCACGCAGATGCTCGATATGCTCGCATGGGCGACCGGTCCTTCCGACCATGGCACCGTGGCCATCCGTATGCCGGGCGAACGCGTGCTCGCTCTGGAACGCGCCACCGACATGGCATATGACCCGATCGAACGCGCCGCGGATTACGAGCCGGCATCCGGCCTCCGCGGTGCGTGCCCGTTCACACATTATGAGATCGTGAAACCGGGCAGGGATGTCGCGGTTCTCGGGCTTGGCAACACCGTGCCGCTGGCCGCGCAGGTCATTCGGCGATTGACCGACGAGCATGGTATGGACGCCACGCTCGCGACGGCGCCGCAATATTCTTCCTTGGACGACGAGGCACTCACCATGCTGGCGTACGGACACCGGCTGGTCGTGACCGTGGAGGATGGCCAGCTGGACGGCGGCTGGGGAGAGAAGGTCACCGCCTTCTACGCGAACGCCACCGACAGAAGGCTCTCCTCTTTGCGCGTATTGAATTTTGGCGCGTCCAAGGAATTCACCGACCGCGTGCCGGTGGACGAGCTCTGCGAACGGTACGGTTTGACCTGCGATGCGATCATCGATCGCATTCGTCGGGTGCTTTCCGAATAGCGGTTCAGCGGACCCGGGAACATACCGGGCACCGGAATGGGATGCCGTTGCCTTCTTGACGGCATTGCCCTGTTTCGTGCCACAAACGTTCCGTTTCGTGCCAGATGACCATGCTGACATCCTACGGAAAAATACAATGGAGCCATCGCACCACACCGGCGAATGACTTCAGAGGCGCCGTCCGCATATCAAGTAAAGGGGGATATCATGCGTCGTCGTTTCACCCAAGCAGAAATGTATTATCTGAACACTTTGCCCGCCGTCGAACGGGCTTCGGCAGACCGGATCACCTATTCCCGTGACTTCCAGGTGCGTTGCATGGCGCAGTATCTGCGCGGCAATGGCCCTTCGAGCATTTTCGCCAGCGCTGGTCTTGATCCGAAAATCGTGGGAGGCAAGCGCATCGAACGTTCCATCGCGCGTTGGAAGTCGGATCCGCAGATCATGCGCGAGGCGCAGGTGCTTGCGAACGATACGAACAGCGACCAGCGCGATCTGATGGTCATCACCCAGGCCATGACCATCCGCTGGCTGGAGAAAAAGGTGATGGACCTGCAAAAGCGGCTTCGTGCCATTGAGTCCCAGGCCGCGGAGAACCTGCCGGCCTCGACGCGCGAAAAGTCCGTCGACATGGCCGCCTGATTCCTCCACGTCACCCGTTTCCGCAACATCACCGAGCCGATTGAGCGGACACCGAATCGACCCGAATCATCAGACGTGCGTCGCGGTACGGCGACGCACGCATATAGGCCGATTCCTTCCTGCGGAACCGCATCTCCGTCACACATTCAGCGGTTCCGCAGGAAAGGGATCGGCCTTTTGCGTCTCGCTTCAAGTACGCCGGCCGCAATCCGGCGTATGAAAACCGCATGGCGTGCGATGCATGCAATTCGCACGTCATGCGGCAGATCATCTTCAAACGGCTTCCATGCACTCGCATCTTCCGATGAACGTCATGACTCGACAGCCGCCATGGAATCCACGGAATCATGGAAACTATTGACGATGCCTTGCCGTCGGTACGGAATCCGGAGATTCTTTCGCCTCGTTCGCCGTCGTCACGGCGTTCACGATCTGGTTGTACATGTCCTGATAGCCACCCGGCGTGGACGCGGGAAGCACCACGGTTTTGGCATTGCCGGATTCGGCGAGGGAACGCATCACGTCAAGGTACTGGTTGAACAACACCACGTTGTTCACATCGCCGATGTTCATGCCGACCGCCTGCAGGCTTTTGATCTGGTCGACGATGCCGTTGGCGATCTCACGACGGTAATTGGCCTGGCCCTCGCCCTGCAGCCGCGTCTTCTCGGCCTCCGCGGCCGCCTGCGTCTCGATCTGGATGCGTTGCGCCTCGGCACGCTGCCGCGTGGCCTCCTTCTCACGCTGCGCCGCGTTGATGGAGTCCATGGCATTCTTGACCTGCGGGCTCGGATCGATGGCGGTGATCAGGGTCTTGACCACGGTGAAACCGAATCGGGCCATCTCGTTGCCCACGGTTTTCTGCACATCGAACGCCACATCGTCCTTGCGGGCGAACGCGTCGTCAAGCGTCAACGCGGGGATGGCCGAACGCAGCGCGTCCTCCATGTAGGAGCGCAGCTGGCCGGCCGGATCGCGCAGCTCGTAATATGCGGTGGCCACGTTCTCGGGATTCACACGGAACTGGGTGGACGCCACGACCGTGACGAACACGTTGTCGAGCGTCTTGGTCTCCAGCTGCACGTTGAGCTGGTTGACGCGCATATTGGTTTTCATGGCGATGCGGTCCACGAACGGAATCCTGATATGGATGCCCGCGAACTGCACCTTGTTGAATTTGCCGAATCGTTCGATGATGTAGGCCTGCTGCTGAGGAACGATGAACAATGTGGACAGAAACAGGAACGCGATGATGAATGCGATGACAAGAAGCACGATGATGAAACCCGTAACACCAGTCATGATGCCATTCCCTTCTTTGGTGTTCTCTTCGGCGCCGCAACCATCGCGACGTCCATAACCACCTTATCAGGGATGCCGAGCGGTCGGCAACGACGTTCGCCCGCGAAGGAACTGTGCCGCCACGCATCGCCTATAATCGGCTATTCCTTCGTTTCATCAGGCCTTGACCGCGGTGGAGCGAACGGCATGCTCATTGCGTACGGCGACGGCGAAGGCGCCGTCCAGATCGTCGATGAGGTCCTCGACGTTCTCCAAGCCGATGGAGAGACGGATCAGCTCATCGGTGATGCCGAATGCAAGGCGCTTTTCCCGAGGCACTTCGAAATGGGTCATGCGCGCCGGATATTCCGCAAGGCTTTCCACCGCTCCCAAAGACACCGCCAGACGGAAGATACGCAGATTGTTCAGCACGTCCGCGGGATCGATGCCTTGGCGCACTTCGAAGCTCAGCACACCTCCCGTTCCGTTAAGCACGCGCGTGGCGACATCATGGTATGGAGACGATGCCAGCCCCGGATAGTGCACGGCGTCGACCAATGGATTCGATTCCAGCCATCGGGCCACCTTCAACGCGTTCCGTTGCTGCCGTTCAAGTCTTACGGACAACGTTTGCAGTCCACGACGGACCAGATCGGATTCCAACGGAGGTAGGATGCCGCCCAGACGGTTCAGCGCGAAGTAGATGCGGTTCCCGAGATCTTCGTTCTTGACGACGGCCAATCCCGCGATCACATCGGAGTGCCCGGCGAGGTATTTGGTCGCGGAGTGCAGCACCAGATCGGCGCCAAGGTCCAATGGCCGTTGGTTGAGCGGTGTGACGAACGTGTTGTCTACGAACACCAACGCCCCGTGCTCATGTGCGATTGCGGCGATGCGTTCGACATCGTTCACCTTGAGCAGAGGATTCGTCAGTCCTTCGAAATAGATGGCTTTGGCATGCCCGCCATTCGCCTCGACACGTTCGAACGCGGCGCGCACCTGACCGAGATCGGCGGTGTTCACCGTGTCGAACAGAATTCCCCAACGATGGAAATGCTCGTTGATCTGGGAATACGTGCCGCCGTACACGTCATCGCCGACGATGATCCGATCGCCCGGTTCGAAAATCGAAAGCACGGCGTGAATCGCGGCAAGGCCCGACGCGAACGCGAATCCCCTGGCACCGTGTTCAAGCTGCGCGATCTGCCGTTCCAGGAACTCACGGGTCGGATTGCCGCTGCGCGCGTAGTCCCAACGTGGAGCGTCATCCACGGATTTGAAGGCGAAGGTCGATGAATTGTAGATAGGCGGATTCACCGCACCGGTGTCGTTGTCTTTGACATCGACGCCATGAATCAGTTGAGTATCGAAACGCACCACGATGCCATCCCCTTCACGTTGTTGCCGGTATCTTCTTTCGTTGGTATCCAGCTAACAGCATGAACGACAGCATCTCAAGCCCGAACATATACGCAAAAGCTATAGCGCGTTCCGTGCCGTCTTTTCCGGAAAATACGCCCGTTACGATCAGCCGTTTGATAACTCGCTATAGCTGTTTGCGATATGAAAATGGGTGTTTGCCATTTCACAATATGGAACGGCAAACACCCCTTATACACCAGCTTGACGAATCAGAGCAAACCAAGCTCCTTGCACTTGGCCTCCAGCTGCGTGGCGGAAGGCTCCACCAGCCACGAGCCATCGGCGGCGAAACGAATCACGGGGATGTGCTTCTGCCCGCTGATCTCGACGGCCTTCTCGGCAGCGCCATCCTCATGCTCGATGTCATGAAGATCATAGGCGACTCCGAATCGGTCGAGAGCGGCCTTGGCACGACGGCAATCGCCGCACCAATCGGCCCCGTAGAAATCAATCGTCGCGTCATTCGTCATGGCGAATCCCCCTATTCATAACATGCGACCGCATGGTCATGCGGAATCACGTAAATCATACATATGACCGCGCACGACCGCACGACCGCCCAAATGTCGGCGCAGCATCGCCACGCACCGCCTTTCCGCACGCCGCATCATGTTCGGCATGACACGCTGTTCAGTGTGATGCGTCATTCAAAAACTCAGTACGCTCCGGCGATCGCCTGGTCCAGATCGGCGATCAGATCATCGACGTTCTCCAAACCGATCGACAGCCGGATAAGGTTGTCGCTCACGCCCGCGGCATCGTAGTAGTCGGCGGGAACCTCGCGATGCGTCACCTTGGTCGGGTTGACGATCAGCGAGCGTGCGTCGCCGATGTTCGGCACGTACGAGAACACCTTCGTCGAATCGAGAATCCGCTCGACGTTGCGCTCGTCACCCTCCACAGTGAACGACAGTATGGTTCCGATGCCGTTCGGCAGATACTTCCGCGCCAGATCATAGGTAGGCGAGCCCGTCAGAGCGGCATAATTGACCGCGGTGACATGCGGCAGCGAGCGCAGATGCTCCGCAATCGCAAGCGCAGAGGAAACCTCCTGCTTCTCACGTACCGCAAGGGTCTCCAAGCCGATCAGCTGCAGATACGCGTTGAACGGGCTCTGCACCGCGCCGAAGGTACGCAGGTATTTGACGCGGATGCGCTTGATGAAGGCCTGGTCGCCGAAACGACTGAAGAAACTTTCCCACTTGCCGGCACGCTGGTCGCTGATGACGAGTTCCTCTCGGGTCAGCGCCGGGAATTTGCCGTTGTTCCAGTCGAAACGGCCGGCGTCCACGACGACGCCGCCGAGCGCGTTGCCATGCCCGGTGATGCCTTTGGTGGTGGAATGCACCACGATGTCGGCACCGAATTCAATTGGGCGGAGTAGATAGGGCGTCGGCACGGTGTTGTCTACGATCAGCGGGATGCCGTGTTTGTGCGCCAGTTTCGCAAGTCCCTCGATATCCGCGACCGCAGTGCTGGGATTCGCCACGGATTCGGTGTAGATCGCCTTGGTGTCGGGCCCGATCGCAGCTTCGACCGCGTCCAGATCGTTGATGTCGGTGACGAAATCGCCGTAGATGCCGAATTTCGGCAGAAAATCACCCAATGCGTCAACGGACGCGCCATACAGATTGACCGGAGCGACGATGCGTCCGCCACCTTCGGTCACGCACATCAGGGAATAGCTGACCGCAGCCATGCCCGACGACAATGCTACGGCTCCGATGCCGCCTTCCAATGCGGCCAGACGCTGTTCCAAAGCGTCAACCGTGGGATTGGCGACACGGGAGTATTCGAAGCCGCTCAGAGCACCGCCCGCGAGCGCGTCGCCACGCCGGGCGTTCTCCAAATCGAACGCGGCCGAAGCGTAAATCGGCACGCTGACCGCGTCGGCATTCGCTTGACGGTCATAGCCGGCATGAACGGCCTTGGTCTCGAAACAGCCATCCTCTGCTGTGGACATAATATGTATTCCTCTCAATATTTTGACCGTGCTATGTAAACCTGACTATCAGGCGTATACATGCTGCGCGAGCGCGAACAAATCCTCTCCGGCATGACGCTGGAGATAGTGTTCGTAGGCGATATCAAACGCCTGGCCGAGGTCTTCGATGAGATCGCGCTTGTCTTCGATGCCAACCGCGAGACGAACCAGCTCGTCGGTGATGCCGACCTTGAGGCGCTCCTCGCGGGGCAGTTCGAAATGGGTCATGCGACAGGGCAGTTCGGCGAGGGACTCCACCGCACCGAGCGATACCGCCAGACGGAAGACGTGCAGGTTGTCAAGCACGTCCGCCGGATCGACGCCCGGCACGACCTCAAAGCTCAGCACCGCGCCGCCGCCCTTGAGTCCGTTCGAGGCGAGCTCGTACTCATGGCCGGGCAGCCCCGGATAGTGCACGGACTTGACCAGCGGATGCAGCAGCAGGTAGCTGGAAATGGCACGCGCGTTCTCCTGCTGCCGGTCCATACGCAGCGCGAGCGTCTGGATGCCACGGCGTACCGAATCGCATTCGTTCGGGGCGAGCACGCCGCCGAGACGGTTCTGCGCGAAGTAGATCTTCTTGCCGAGATCATCGTCCTTCACCACGACCAGACCCGCGTTCACCTCGGAATGGCCCGCGAGGTACTTGGTGGCGGAGTGGATGACGATGTCCGCGCCCTGGTCGAGCGGCTGCTGCAGATACGGGGTCACGAACGTGTTGTCCACGATGGCGATGGCGCCATGACGGTGGGCGACCTCGGAGATCTTCGTCACGTTGTTGACCTGCAGCAACGGATTGGTCAGCACCTCGAAATACACGGCCTTGGCCGGACATCCATGCGCCGCGCCCGTCGCGGAGCGACCGGAGACGGCGTCCTCGAGCGCGTCGTAGTCGGCGGTGTCCACTTCCTCAACCAGCACGCCCCAACGCTCGAAGTACTCATGGAACAGCGAGTACGTGCCGCCGTAGATGTTCTTGCCGACGACGATGCGGTCGCCCGGGCGGAATATCGACAGCACGGCGTGGATTGCCGCCAGCCCGGAACCGAATGCGAAGCCGCGCGTGCCGTGCTCGAGCTGGGCGATCTGCCTTTCCAGGAACTCGCGGGTCGGGTTGCCGCTGCGCGCGTAATCCCAACGGGGCATGGTATCGACCGATTCGAAAGCATAAGTGGACGAGTTGTAGATCGGCGGATTCACGGCTCCGGTGTTGTTGTCGTTCACCGGCAGGCCATGGACGAGCTGAGTGTTGAACCTGGTCATGATGTGCACCCCCTTGGGTTTGATGTTTCTTTGTGCGCCCTTTGCGCGGTCATCATCAATTATCTAACCCGTTCCTGTCTTACGGCACGCGCCGTACCTTATCGGTATTGGTTATAGAGCGTATAAACATTTATGGATGGAACGCTATCAAACCACGGAAGCCAAACGTTTTCCACGCATAATCACAGCTAAGTCATGAAAGACAAAATGCGACCGATATACTGGCCGGTTAAAACGAAACATCCATATACTGACAAAAACGTCGCTTTCCAGACGAAAAACGTGAGGAATCTCCCGCAGCGACATTTCGCAAGGTAAAAAATGTCGCCACGGGAGGAATCCTAACCGATTCATCCTCATAGCGACATTTTATGCTGCATCCTGTCGGCAAGCGACACCTTGCGCATCATGCAAACGCACCACCTGTGCGTTCTACCGACATCGCGTGAACCAAGTCCAGCGATGATTACGACGATTCATCCACACATAACATGCTGACGCGTTGCATACGCCGGATGACATTGGAGATTGCCGAAAGCGAGCAATCACACATTGAATTTTGCGGAGACTTCCTGCCTTGGACGCAAATCGACGTTGGTCAGATGCGCGTCGGCAGGAGCGTTCGCAATCCACACAATGGAGTCCGCCACAGTTTGCGGATCAATATAATCCTCGGGCTTGAATGCGACGCCGAGCTTCGCGTCTATGCCACGAAGCATCTTCGTGGCAATTTGTCCGGGATATACTGTGCTCACGCGCACCCGATGCGGGGCTTCTTCAATACGGAGCGTATTCGCATAACCCCGAAGCGCATGCTTCGAGGACGCGTAAACCGCATGATTCACCACGGCACGCTCCCCCGCACCGGAATTCACGAACACAATGGTACCTTGGGCCTTGCGAACCGCAGGCAACAAACCGGCATTGAGCAGTGCAGGCGCCTCGACATTGGTCTTCAATGTGTTGCTCCATGTTTCCGCATCACTTTGCGCGGCTGGACCAACCGGCGCGATTGCAGCTACATGCGCGACCAAGTCGATGCTGGGCACGTTCTGTGCAACCAACCGTTTAGTCCATTGCGTCAGATTGCCGCTATCAAGCAAATCCAGCACATACGCCGTCACGCCATCGATCGCATTCAAGGCGGTAACCTGTTCGGTGCTGCGCGCCACGGCAATCACATGCCACTGCTGGGACGCCAAGGTACGCACTAATTTGTTGCCGACCCCACCGGCGGCTCCGGTGACGAACGCCACTCGTTGTTCAGTCATATCCTTCTCCTAACGCGCAATGGACATCAATTATCGATGGCTCCGCCAAGGTATGCTTCCTGGACCGCGGGATTGTGCAGCAAATCGGAAGCCTTCCCATGCAAACGGATGCGTCCATTCTGAAGCACATACCCATAGTCGGCGATCGACAACGCCAGTTCGGCCTGCTGCTCGACCATCAGTACGGACACGCCAAGTTCATCACGAAGCCTCGCGATCTGCTCAAGCACATCTTCCACCAGCTTTGGCGACAAGCCCATGGTCGGCTCGTCCATGCAGATGATTTTCGGATGGCTCATCAGGGCACGGGCGAAAGCCAGCATCTGCTGTTCGCCGCCGCTCATGGTGCCGGCCTGCTGCGTACGGCGCTCCTTGAGACGTGGGAACCGCGCATACATCTGTTCCACATCCGCCGCGATATCATCATCACGGCCACGCGTGTAGGCGCCAGTCAGCAGATTCTCCTCAACCGTCATGGCAGGAAAGATTCGGCGCGCTTCTGGCACCGCCGCGATACCAGCCTGCACACGATGCCGCGTGGACAACGAAGTGATATCCTCGCCCTCGTAAATCAGCTTTCCATTGGTAGGCTTCTTCAATCCCAGAATGGTCTTCATCGTTGTTGATTTCCCGGAAGCATTGCCACCGAGCAATGATACGATGGCGCCCTTAGGCACATCAATCGACACGCCCTGCAGCGCATGCACCTGACCGTAGTAGATATCGACGTCGTCGAGCGCAAGCAGCGGCGCTTCCTTCTTATCGGCATCCGGCCTGACTTCCGACACCGTCGCGATGGCGTCGGAAGCCTCGATGGCGTTCTGCTTGGCGAGAATGTCCTGCTGACCACCGGCCACAGTGGTTTTGCGTATTTCCTGACGCTTGCCGAGATACGCCTCGACCACCTGCGGATTGTTACGCACCTCATCCGGCTCGCCATAGGCGATAATCCTGCCGCCATCCATGGCGATGACATGATCGGACAATGCCGTCACCAGTTCGATTTTATGCTCGACCAGCAGAATGGTATGCCCCTGCGCCTTCAAATGCTGTAGTTGCTGCAGCACCTCCGCGGTTTCCGATTGGTTCATGCCGGCGGTCGGCTCATCAAGCAGCAGCAGCTTCGGTTCACTGATATGCGCACGCGCGATTTCCGTACGACGACGGTTCGCATAGGAAAGCGTGTACGTGTAGTCATCACGTCGATCGCCAAGGCGCTCTTTGAAACGATCCACTTCACGTCCCACGCGTTCATCAACGTCCTGGTTTTCATGGCGGCTTTTCGGACCGGGCACCAAAGCAAGTGCGGTTTCGCCCAGCAGCGACAGCCAACGAACGACCGGATAACGCTGCAATTCCTTGAACGGTCGCTGGGCATTCAGCCGCTTATGGAAGCCAAGAGCCACGTTTTCATCGACCGTCAGGCCACCGAACACACGCCCGTTCTGGAAGGTGCGTGCGAGACCTCGTTCGGAAATATCCGGCACACTAAGGCCCGCAACGGTTTCACTGTCAATGTCGATCAATCCGGAATCCGGCTTGATGAAGCCTGAAATCAAATTGATTGTGGTCGATTTCCCGGAACCATTCGGTCCGATAATCGAAACGACCTCACCCTGATGCAAATCAAACGAAATGTTATTGACCGCTTTCAAGCCATTGAATGATTTGCTGAGATTGCGCACCTGCAGCACAGCCGGGGCATCCAAGACCTTGCGGCGATGCTCAGCCGCGAAAGTCACGATGTCGGGCTCCCCGTGCAAATCGTCCTTATCGATGGGGACGTTCCGTACATCTTCGGTAATTTTTGTCGGATTGATTGGCAGACTCATGCTCACACCTTCTTCGCGAACAGACCCTGAGGCCTGAAAAGAATGACAAGAACCAGCAACACGCCGTACAACAGCACGCGAGCTTCGGTAGCGAAACGCAGCAGTTCAGGACCACCGATAAGAATCACAGCGCCCAGCACCGCTCCCAGCGGAGAATTCATACCACCCATCACGATGATGGTCAGTATCAGCAGCGACATGTTCACGTTGAAGATGGTTGGATCAATATACGTGTACTGATGGGCAAGCAATGAACCGGCAAGCCCCGCAAAGAAAGCAGCCAAAGCGTAGGCGAGCGCCTTGTACGCACCCGTGCGAATGCTCAATGCCTCAGCCGCGTCCTGATCGGAACCGACAGCCTCGAACACATGTCCCAAGTGCGAGGAACGGATGCGGCTGACAACCACCAAGGCGATAATCAACACAACCAGGTCAAGCAGATACTGCATCTGCTGCGTATAGAGGGATTGACCAAACACATTCGGGAACGGAATGCCCTGAATGCCCAACGACCCCTTGGTCAGTGGTTCGGCAAGACGGATGATGGCCACCATCACGTAGCCAACGCCGATGGTGGCGATGGCTACGTAGTGTCCGGCCAGCTTCCACACCGGGAAGGTGAGGATGCTCGCCGCAATGGCGGCAATCAATCCCGCCGCTACCAAGGCGAGTAGGAACGGCCATTTGAGCTGCGTGGTCAGAATCGCGGAAGCATAGGCGCCCACCGCGAATGGCCCGGCCATGCCAAGAATCGTCTGTCCGGCGGAACCGGAAATCAAGGTCAGGCCGACCGCGGCGATAGCGTAAATCGCGACCTGAGTACCGATGCCGGAGAGATAATCGTTGAAGAAGAATGGAGTGGCAAGCAACGCGATAGCCGCGATAAGGTTACCCCACCAAGGCAAAACTATCGGCCGTCCGCCACCAAGGAATGTACCGGTGAGCGGTTCCGACTTGACGTCCACGTTCTTTCCGAGCAAGCCCTGAGGACGAATGATCAGTATAATCAGCAGCGCACCAAATGTAATGAGATCATGCGCGCCGTCTCCCAGCCACGAAATACCGGCCGCTTCGACCACGCCAAGCACCAAACCGCCGATCACGGCACCGGGAATGGAGCCAAGCCCACCAATAGTGGCGGCTACAAACGCGGTCATGCCAATCGTACCGCCATTCGCCGGGTTGATATTTCCGTTGAACAGTCCGACGAAAATGCCGGAGATGCCAGCCAGCACCGATCCAATGACGAAGGCGATATTGCGGATGGCCTTGACCGGGATGCCCATCTGACGGGCGGCTTCCGGATCTTGCGATGTGGCTCGAATGGCCTGCCCTGTCTTACCGTATTTGAGGAATGCCCACAATCCCAGCATTGATACGACGGCGAATATGACCATGATGATGTCGGAAGTACCGAAACGAATGCCGAAAGCATGCAGATTGTATGTATCCAACAACTTCGGGAACGGACGGGTCTGAGGTCCGAAAATAATCTGCAAACCATTGTCCAAAATCTGCCCCACACCGATTGTGGCCAGCAACGCGGCAATAGGCTTACGACCTTCCAACGGAGAGATGACCGCGACGTTCAGCACCAATCCCAGCAGCGCGGAAACGAGTATCACCACGACAACAGTCGGAACAATGCCCCATCCCAACGAAGAACCAAGCCACCATGCGACCATCATGCCAACGGCGACCAATGAGCCTTGGGCGAAATTAGCGACGTTCGCAACGCCGAACACCAATGACATGCCCACGGCGACCAGCGCATACGCGCTACCGTGAATCACTCCTGAAAACAACGTATCTATCATTTACGGTTTCTCTTCCATTCCTTCATTCGAGTCCTGGACCCCATAGCTGAGCGTCGGTTCCCGGCTTTGCAGCACTTGCCGGGAACCGACGCTCATGGAATCAGTCGCCGAAGTACTGTACGAACTTACCGTTCTTGACAATCAGCAAAATCGGTTCGATGTTGTCGGCGCGGCGTGTCTTCTGATCGAATTTGAAAGTACCGCCGTTGCCTTGGTACAGAGGGAAATCAGTAATGGTTTTCAGACCCTTCTGAATTCCCTCACGGGTAGCGCCCTCTTTATTGGCCGCATGCGCCAAATCGATAATCGCCTGGTACGCAGTCACTTCGAAATTCCCGGGATTGTTGCCGTACTTGGTTTTGAAGTCCTTGACGAACTGCTGGGCCTTCTTGTCTTTGGTACCGGTGGCGGAGAAGCTGCCCGTGATGATAGTGCCTTCGGCGTTCTTGCCTGCGAGGTTCAGGAATTCCTCGGTTTCCTGTCCGCCAAAGAACTCGCCCTCATAACCGAGCTTGTCGCGCAACGTGTTCAGCACCAATGCGCCATCAGGACCGTAGCCGATATCGACCACCGCATCCGGCTTGGCGTCGCGCGCGGGAATCAGAATCGGGGAAAGATCCGTGGAATCCGGCAGATACGAGGATTCATAGACGATGTCGACGCCCTTCTTCTGAGCCTCCTCCTTGAAGTACTGATAAGCCTGCTTGCCCCAATCGTTTTCGATGTAGACGACCGAGATTTTCTTGGCCTTTTTCGCCACGATATCGGCATTGGCCTTCTGATAACGATCCTGACCGATCTGCGGAGTCCATACATGGTCACCGGTATCCGTGAAAGTCGGCGCGGAATTATTGAAACCATAATGGACCAAACCGGCCTGCTGGAACGTCGGCGAAGCCGCGGAAGAAGCAGGAGACGAATAGTCGCCCACAACCGCGATGATTGACTTGTCCGCAGCGATCTTCGGAGCAATCGACGCGTCCTGCTTGGCGTCGGACTGCGTATCGTAATACTTCAGTCCCAACTTCTTGCCCTGGACACCGCCATCCTTGTTCACCTTGCTGACGGCAAGGTCGAATCCTTGCTGGAACATCTTGCCGTATTCCGCATACTGGCCGGTCTTCGGATACAGCACACCGATGTTCACAGTGTCGGAACCGTTCGAGGACGAGCCGGAATTGTCACCGCCCAGTCCGCATGCCGACAGTCCGGACAATACACCGACCGCGGTCAACGCGACCAAAACCTTCTTCGCATTCGACTTCAGAGACATAAAAGCTCCTCTCTCTTATTTCTCGCTTGCCTGTAATCGACATCCGTTTCACAGACGTGCGTCGGCGAGGGCCTTCAAAGACTCCTCACTGGCCGGCGTCGGAACGGTGCAGCTCGGAGCCAACAGGAATGGCTTGCCGGCACGAAGCTTGATTACCTTCTCGATATCCGCCTTGACCACAGAGGCATCGCCGTCCGTGGCGAAGTCCGTATAGCTCGGTCCGCCCACCGGCACGACCTTCAATGGCGTATCGACCTGCGGATTGCCATCAAGGTACTGATCCCACTGCACGATTTCGACGCCATAGTCCTCGAACCAGTTCGGGTTGGAGAAGGCGCGGCAGGTGTGCAGCAGAATCTCGGCATCCGGATTCGCCTTCTTGATGGCGTCCAGCACGATACGGTCATACGGTTCGCCGAATTCGGAGTACTGCTCCTTGGTGAAGTATCCCTCGCTCACCGTTCCGGTCACCGCGAAGAAGATGCCGTCCAGACCGGCTCCTCCCTGTTCAACCGGAGTGACCAGCGCGGACGCGTATGCGGCGAAAGTATTGGCGATGTTGGTCAACGCCTTCTTGGCCTCGTCCGGATGGTCGAACACCAGTTCATCGCGCGTCAGAGAAGGAGTCGCATATTCATCACCCGGGTACAGCGGGACGTCGCCAAGCTGCAGCAGCACGCTCAGCGGATTGAAAATCGATTGCAGCACCGCACGATCGGTGAACGCAGCGCGAATCTTCGCAGCGGAATCATACTGCTGGCGAAGCACTTCATTCGACTTCGGATCAAGTTCGACAATCTTGGAGAGATCGGACGGCGACTTGACGGCATCGTCGAGCTTTCGGGGGATGACATAGCCATCATATTCGTTATGGTCGTACCTGGATCCCCACGCCTCGGCGTAATAGATCGCGCGTGGATTGATCTTGACCCAGTCCCAATCCCACTTCTTCACGAAATCGATGTACGCATCGGCGAATTCATCAGCACCATATTCATGACCGACCAGATGCTGCCATGCTGCGACCAGATATGGAGCCTCGGTTTTGCGATGACGGGCGATGTCATGAAAAGCTTGACGACGGTTGAAAGTCATGGTCTGATTCCTTTGATTGAGATTTGCGCTTGCAGTCAGCGATGTATTCCGCTGCGTTGATTGTTATTGAACAACACTCCACTTCAGGAAACGCAATGTTCCTTATAGTCTTTGCTTATGGTCGTTTACAGGCTTAGACAAACGCGGCGTTCTTGAAAACGCTATTAATTTTTTCCATAACGAAAAATGGCCTGCGATCGGACTCCATCCCGATCACAGGCCACTATGGCAAGGAAACTCAGGCTTCCCGCAAAATCCTCAGATTTCCGTCACCCGGATGAGGCGGAATCGTGCAGCTAGGCGCGAGCAGGAACGGCTTGCCCTCGCGTTCGGCGATTGTCTCATACACTTCGCGGCGCAGAGCGTCCAGATCGGCGCCTTCGGCAATCAGCGTGGACGCCGGACCGACGACTGGCGTGGCGTCAAAATCGTCAGTGGCTTTCGGATTGCCCTCCAAGAAGACGTCCCACTGCAATGCGTCAATCGGATAATCGGTGAACCAGTCCGGATTCGCATGTTCCTTGCAGGTATGCAGCAATTTCACATGGTCCCCTACCGCATCAAGCACGATACGATCATAAGGCTCGGAGAGCTCCTTGAACTCATCATGGCTGAAGTAGAAACGACTTGCCGTACCGGTTTCCGCATAGAAAATACCATCCGCGCCCGCACCGCCCTGTTCGACGGGAGTGACCAGAAGCGTCGCATAATCCGCCAAGGTACGCGCGATGGCATCCAATGCCTTCTTCGTCGCCTCCACATCGGTGAACAATAGTTCATCGCGGGTCAACACCGGAGCGTTACCGTAAATGGGATGGTGATTCACACGAGGCAAGGCGGCAAGCCCAAGCAGAACCGTCAGCGGGGAGAACACCGTCTGCAGCACCACACGGTCGGAAAGCGACTGGTGAATCAGTTTCGCGGCCTGCAGCTCCTCCTGCAGCGCAGCCGACTGCTGCGGATCGACATAAGCGACCTTCTGCACATCTTCAACCTTTGTGATCGGAGTGACGGTCAAGCGCGGAGAACGACCCGTCCCATAGTCGTCATGATCAAATTTCGCACCCCAGGTCTCGGAATAGTATGCGCTGCGAGGATTGATCTTGACATAATCCCAATCCCACTTCTTCACGAAATCGATATGCGCTTCGGCTTGTGCTTCCGCGCCGTATTCATGACCGATGAAATGCTGCCATGCCGAGGTGAGATACGGCACGTCTCCCTCCCCATGGAGGATGTTGAAGAACGCCTGCTTCCTATCAAGAGACATGGTTTGCTCCTTTTCTAGTTGTTTTCAAAATTTGGAATTTCTGATCGATGATCAGCTTCTATCGGCAATCACGCTTCACCCGCATAGGCTCTTTTGCCGCCGCGAAGCCTGTTGCCGAATTGATTGAGCATGAGATACAAGATGCCGCACAGCGCCCAATAAACGACCGCATCGGCGGCGTAGACCACCATGTAATCGCCATATGTTCCCGCGATGATCTTCGCCTTGGCGAAAATATCGATCACCGATACAACGAATCCCATAGACAACGCCTTGAGGATATTCAAGAACATATTGAAGATGTTCGGCAACGCATATACCAGGGCTTCAGGGAAAATCACATGGATGTGGGCCTGCACCGTGCTATAGCCCAAAGTCTCGGCAAGCAATCGCTGCTCCGAATCCACAGAGGAAAGCGCGGCGCCGATCGTCTGCATCAGATAAGCGCTATAGCACAGCACAAAAGTAAAGATGACCACTACATCCGCGCTGAGGATCTGGGCGGAAAGTCCCAAAGCCCCCAATGATCTGCCTACTGTGGTGGGAAGGAAATAATACCAGAACAGAATCTGCACAAGAATCGGGACGCCTCGGAAAAAGGACGAATACACTGCTAGAACCTGTGCAGCAACCGGAATGCGCGCTCTGGAAACGAACGCGAAAATCGTTCCAAAAACGATTGAGATAAGAAGAATCGCAAGAGCGCGTACCAGCACCAGCGGAACGGCGCCGGCGATTTGAATCAGATCATCAGGGAACTTGCTCCAGTCCATCACGCCACGATCCCTTCGTTTTGGAATGCAATCAATCGGTAGTACCTGCTCGCTCGTTTCACCAGCCATACGCACGCCTCGATAAGAAGCGTCGCGACCCAATACACCAACGCAACCGCAAGATATATATCGGCCTGGTGAATGCCGAAATTGTTGGATACCAAAATGCTGGCGAGCCCCATGGTATCGACGATTCCAATGGTGAACAGCAGCGAGGAGTCCTTGAGCAGGTCAATGGCAGCGCTCCCCAAATCCGGAATGGCCGTGCCGATCATCTGGGGAATGATTACACGCGTCCAATTCTGGAATCGACTGTAACCAAGCGATAATGCGAGCTGCGATTGCTCTTTCGGCAAAGCATCGTAGGCACTACGGAATATTTCGGAGATCCACCCGCCATTGAACAACACCAAGGTGATGCCCGCGAACACGAATTTGCTCCATGAGCCGATATCAATGCCCGTGGTCTGCACGATTAGCTGCGGCATACCGTAATAAACAAGGAACAGCAGCAATACAATCGGCACGCAACGGACGAAGGACACATAAGTTTCCAATACCGCCCGCAAAGCGGCATGATGGCTTATTCTTCCCAGAAAAATGATGAAGGCGAGCAAAAAGCCCAGCACATAACAGACAGCGACCATAGCAATGGTCACAGGCAGCTTGACAGCAAGCTGCGGAATGACCTGCGTAATATATTGAAAATCCATCAGCGCATTCGCCTCTTCCCCGTCTCCCCATGGACCCTGAACCCTTGCGGTTTCGAAGATCCCACTATTGCCGGGCGCTTCCTTCGTATCGGAACACGTCCTCATTGAAATACTGCTTGGAAAGCTTCTTGAGAGTGCCGTCCTTCTTCAACTTGTTCAATGCCTTATTCAATTTCTTCAGGAACGCCGACTGCTTTTTCGAGACGACGAAATACTGGTTATCCACCTGAACAGGCTCGGTAAAGCGGAACTTGTTTCCGAGGCTGGCCTTGATGCTGGCGTAATCGAAGCTCTGCTCAGGTTCGACCACCGCATCGTATTTTCCGCTCAGCAACCCCTTGAAGTTCTCCGCAAGGCTCACATTCTCCTGTCGAACGATGTCGATCTGCCTATCGGCATGCCCGCTGTTGTAACTTGTCAGAAGATTGTTGACGCCACCGGAGGGACTGACCGGCGCGACCTTCTTGCCATGCAAATCATCCAAAGACGTTATCGACGTATTCTTCTTCAACGTGTAAACGCGCATCAGAGACACACCGGTGTTGACTTCCGGGAACAGATACTTCTTCTCACGGGATTCCGTCTTGAAATATCCTCCCGTAATCAAACCATATTTGCCGCTGTCCAAGCCGATCTCTTCGGCGTCATCCGCAACGGCTTCAATATTGAAACGGTAATCGGCGAGCTGTTTGTCCACGGCATTGAGGATGTCGACTTCATATCCAGACAAGCTGCCATCGGTGGCGGTGTAGCTCAATGGCTTCGAGTTTGCGGCCACCGCAACATTGATGACGGTTCCTTGGGCGGAATCAGCGGATTCAGATGAACCGCAGGCGCCCAATGACGCGACCAGAGCGCCCGCCACAGCTACAGCCAATAGTCTCCGGCCATGGCACGACACGTTGTTATGATTGCCGGCATCGAAATGAATATTCACCATTTTTAATTCCCCCATATATGCCCAATTGGCGAATTGAGTTGTTTGATGTTGCGGTAGGTCACACACCGGCTGCGGATCCCACACGCCTAAGGACCCGCTCGAGCTTGCCTGCGGACAATTCGTAGGTATCCGTAGCGACGCGCTGAGCGAAAGTGGGATCATGGGTAACGACCACAACGGCTATGCCCAATTCCCGCAACGCGTCAATCGCGCTCGCCACTTCGCCCACAAGCTCATAATCAAGCGCCGAAGTCGGCTCGTCAAACAGAACGGTCTTAGGGGAGATGGCCAACGCCCGGGCTATGCTCACACGTTGTTTCTGCCCACCTGAAAGTTCATACGGATATGCGTCAAACTTGTCTTTGAGACCAAGTTTCGCCAAATTGGATTCCGCCGACTCACGAGCGCGATCAGGGGAAAACCCATGCACCAATCTGAGCGGTTCGGTTACATTCTGCAAAACGGTTTTATGGGTGAACAACGGATAGCTCTGCAACACGAACGCGATATTGGAGCGCACGAACCGCACGTCCCTTCTATCCGGTCTACGCATGTCCACGGTCCTGCCAGCGATGGTCAGCGTTCCCGCCTGCGGGGTGATCAGCAGATCAGCAGCCTTGAGCAAAGTGGATTTGCCGGCACCACTGGGCCCGACAATCACCGCAGTGTCTCCGGGAGCGACCGACAAATCGACATCGTTGAGAATGGTCTTGCCTTTTACCGCGTAACGCAATCCCGCAACCGAAAACGCAGATTCTCGATGTTCGCCCCCAGCCATACAGCATGCGCCTCCTTGAATCTTGAGCATCATGGAATCGTTTCATCGAATCCGATATGTGACACCATCGATTCAAGCAGTTTCTTTTAATAACACACGCACACTGATATCATTACTTCTTATACGATGCTATCACCCTTGGGAAACGCACCATTTTCGTTAATTAACATAGCCTATAAACAATAGTTATATTCCGCTTAAATTAAAGTAATTAATGAGAATCATTATTTATTAAATTCCATATTTTTTATCTTCAAACACAAGAGCGGCGAAAATATTACGGCGAATCGCTTCCAGTCGAGAAAATAACGGCGCCGCCGCCGGCACAGGCCGGCGAGCGGCGCCAAAGATATCCACAGAACGTTTTCGGCATCCAAGCACAGGCATCTGCTTGACACAGGCATCAGTATTTGAACACAGGCACCACCGCGCCCTTGTAGTTCTTGTTGATGGCCGCCGCCACGGATTTCGTATGGTAGGCGTCCACGATCTTCCTGTATGTGGCATTGTTCTTTTCATCATGCCGGGCAACGATGACGTTGACATACGGCTTGAACGCCTTGTTGCTGGACTTCACCGGCGACTGGTAGATGGCGCTGGACACCTTGAGACCCGCATTGATGACCACATTCGTGGTGATCACCCCGGCCGCGTAATCCGGCAGCAGCCTGACGATCGCGGTCCCCTCGTTCAGTTTGATGTCGATGCCGCTGGGATTCGAGGCGATGTCGTCAATCGTCGGATTCGCCTTGGTGCTGTCCTTGAGCCTGATCAGCCCCGCGGCATCCAGCACCTTCAGCGCACGGCCGATGTTGGAGGCATCATTGGGAATCGCCACCTTATCTCCAGGGCGAATGTCCGAAACCTTCTTATACCGCTGAGAATACAGGTTCAATGGCGAGACATACGTCTCGCCTATCGACACCAGACCGTATCCATTGTCTTTGTTCTCCTGATCGAGATACGCGTAATGCTGGAACGCGTTCAGATCCAACTCTCCGCTGGCCAATGCGCGATTAATCGTCTCGCCATCCTGGAAGGGTTTGAGCTCAATGGCGATGCCGGATTTCTCGCCGTCCAATTCCTTTTGCACGGCGTTCCAGATCGCGTCGTCCGAATTGCCGTAAACGCCGACTTTGACGACCGTCCCGCCTTGGTCGTCCACGGACCGGTATGCCGAATATCCGACTCCGCCAACGACAACAATCGCCAGTACGATCAAGGCGACAATCAGATTCCTCCGGGCCTTCTCCCGCTTTTTCGCCACTGTCATAATCACTTACCAATCCTTTGCATGAAACATTTAAGACACTGCCAGCGCTTGTCAGTGCTGAAGCAGAACAACCAATTGCTTGCCGATGAATTCGATCACCGCGATGAACGCGACCAGAACGATAACCGTCGCGTATGTGGCATCGACCATGTACCGCTGGTACCCGTAGCGGATGGCGAAATCGCCCAGTCCGCCGCCTCCGACGATGCCGACGATGGCGGTAAGCCCCACCAGGCTGATCACCGTAATCACCGTCACCCGAACGATCGAGGGGATGGATTCGCGCAGATAGACACGGAGCACGATTTTCGGAGTGCTCATGCCCATCGCCTCCGCGGCTTCCACAAGTCCCGGATCGATTCCCGCGATAGCCGCCTGTATCTGCCTGGCGAAGAAGGGCGTCACGCCAATGACCAGCGGGAAAATCGCGCCTTTGGTGCCGATGGCGGTACCCACCAGCGCTCTGGTGAACGGCACAAGCGCCGCGACGAGAATGACGAAGGGAATGGAACGGAACAGATCGATCAGTTTATCCACCGTGTTGAACGCCACCGGATGCGGAACCAACCCATCCTGCTGCGTCAGAACAAGAACTATCGCAAGCATCGTGGCGAATATGAACGAAATCAGTCCCGAGACGCCGACCATGACCAGCGTCTGCACAAAACTATCGATGAATTCGGGCAATCTGGACGCCACGTTCGGGAACCATTGGGCAAGAATATTCATCGTGCAAGCACCTCGACTTCGACATTGCGCGTTTTCAGATAATCGATCGCGGCCTTGTTGCGCTCCTCCGTTCCTTCGAAAATCACCACCAGGCCACCCAATGGAGCGCCATCGACCACATCGATGTCGCCGAAGATGATGTTGACGTCGATGCCGAAGGTCCGCGAGATATGCGAGACCAACGCCTCGGACACGCCTTTCGCCGCATATTTCATGCGCAGCAGCAGCCATCCCGGTTTGCGCGAGACGAGTTCCGAACCGTCATCCAACAGGTCGTTGACCTTGCCGAGATTGGAAGCCGTCGATACGAACGCCCGGGTCAAAGACGCGCGGGGATTCGCGAAGACGTCGAAGACCCTCCCCTCCTCGACGATGGAGCCTTGGTCGATGACGGCCACGCGATTGCATATTCTTTTGATGACCGACATCTGATGGGTGATGATGACGATCGTCAGCCCCAATGTGTCATGCAAATCCTTCAGCAGCCGCAGAATGGATTTCGTGGTGTTCGGATCAAGGGCGCTTGTGGCTTCGTCGCTGAGCAGGATATCCGGTCTGTTCGCAAGTGCGCGGGCAATCGCCACACGCTGCTTCTGCCCTCCGGAAAGCTCACTGGGATAATCGTTCCCCTTATCGGACAGATGCACCAATTCCAACAGTTCCGCGACGCGTTCGCTACGCGACCGCTTGTCCAGTCCCGAGTCCAAAAGCGCCAATTCGACGTTTTCGGCCACGCTGCGGGATGGCATGAGATTGAAGGTCTGGAAAATCATGCCGATGGAACGTCTGAGGGTCCGCAGATCGCGCTTGCCCAGCGAAGCGATCTCCCTGCCTTCGACGCTGACCGAACCGCCATCGTACCGCTCCAGACCGTTGACGCATCTCACCAGCGTCGATTTCCCGGCCCCGCTCAATCCGATAATGCCATAGATATCGCCTTTTGCGATATTCAAATCGACATCATGCAAAGCAATTTTATCTCCATCTTCCGTGGAATATACTTTCTTCAATTTTTGAATTGATATTATATTTTCAGCATTTTGAGACAATTCGACCACATTAGCCTTTTTAAAATAAGATTCAATAAAAACAATTCGTCATTCGTGCCACATCGCCATGGCATGGCAGAACGTCACCCGCACAGCGACACTGGGAATTCCCTACCGTCCTGACGGCAATATGCCAACATTCAACGGGGCATGTTCGCACACATCATCATGCGCGAACAACGACAGGGCATCATGGCCCTCACCACTTCCATCGCAATCGATACGACACCAGCAGGCAAGGCGGCAACGCGAACACGCCCGCTGAGCCAAACAGTGAAACCAGCCATCATGCACCTCCCTATTTTCTAGTTTTTGAAATGTCTATCTGCAATTTCTATTATTGAATCATAGTTAAATCAGCAACACAACAGCATTGCTATTGACATTATTTATACACTGTAGAAAATATTGTTTTATATACAACATTCCGATTCACATCACCATGAATCAGGATTCCGTCATTGCCGGCAGGTGAACCTTCTCGAATTCACAGCGCATCAGCCACACGCCGCACGGCCTCACGCAGCAGATCCTCCGACTTGAGCAGGCTGAACCGCACGTAGTCCTTGCCCACCTTGCCGAAACAGGTGCCCGGCAAAACCGCGACAGCGGCCCGTTCCAGCAGCAGATCCGCGAACCGTTCGCCCGTCAATCCTTTCGGCGCATGAACCCATGCGTAGATGCCGCCGTCCGAATCGAACACGTCCAAGCCGGCGTCACGCAGACCACCGGCAACGATCGCGCGCCGCATCGCGTATCGGGAAGCCAATTCATGCACGCAGCTTTGGTCGGATTCCAATGCGGCGGCCCCCGCGTCCTGAACGCTGCCGGTGATCATGGAGCCCATCTGGTAGTGGTATTGCTTCACATGGCCGACGATGTCGTCATTGCCTGCGATGAAACCGGCCCTCCAACCAGCCATCGCATACATCTTCGACAGCGAACACACCTCCACGGCCACGTCGAACGCGCCCGGCAGCGAAAGAATGCTGGCCTGCTGGTCGCGCACGCCCAATCCCGCGTAGGCGAAGTCCTGCACGATGGCGAACCGGTGCTCGTGCGCGAGCTCGATGGCATGTTCCAGGAACCCGCGAGGCGCCTGCGCGCCGGTAGGATTGTTCGGATAATTCAGAATCAGCACCTTGACCCGTCGCCACGCTTCGTCGGACACCGCGTCGAGATCAGGCAGGAACCCGCGTTCCGGCAGGGATGGCAGCAGCACTTCCTCCGCCCGGCTCATCAATGTCATGCAATGATATGACGGATAGTACGGATCGGCATACGCCACGGCATCGCCAGGCGACACCAGCACGGCGAACAGCGCCGCCAACCCATCGACCGCACCTTCGACGGCAAAGAGCTGCGTCTTCCAATCCAAGTCGACACCGTACGTATTGCGATACCAGTTTTGCGCCGCCTTGAGGAAGCTCGGTTTGCCGTCGAACGGCGAATATCGGGCGTTCGCAGGATCGTCCACGGCCGCTTTCGCCACGTCGCGGACGAATTCCGCGGGAAACGCATCCGGATTGCCCTTCGCGAGATCGATCACATCGGCGCCGTTCGCGATCGCATCGGCCACCTTGCGGTCCATCTCAGCAAACACGTTCGGCGGAATCGACTGCGCGATGGTGGTGAATGGAACCGGGGAAACATATGAAGTCATTGGAGCCTGCCTTAACCGCTCTCGATGGGCGAACAATCACAGGCTACCGGGAAAAACACGCATAAATGCCGTCGCCGGTATACACGCTTCTTATTGGCGGCGCAAATGGTATAAACCGCAACGGCGACCGACAAGCCTTTTTCTGACGGATGCTCACCCGTCCGTATAGAAATCGTCCGTATGGGACATCTGTAAATAGGTCATCCGCATAGGAAGACCATTCCCGCGCGAATCTCCCCAAATGGACGCCTGACCACATTCAGCGACCATGC